>OKEV01000098.1_pt1 | contig 56605 bp, 50 predicted proteins | sample 1611141 | NCBI WGS metagenome assembly OKEV01 (sample SAMN04436713, study PRJEB24849) | human gut metagenome | biome: human gut; feature: NICU; material: stool | host: Homo sapiens | place: USA: Saint Louis, MO | collected 2010-08-30
TTCGCCATGCGAGAGTAGGACACTGCCAGGCACCCAATACAAGAAACCCCGCTCAATCGAGCGGGGTTTTTTATTGCCTGCAATTTATTTTTTAGATAATAAGTCTGTCTAATACACAAAACCCAGTCTATTGCATCGATAAACATTGATATTCAGTCAGTATCACTGCCTTTCAAACGGCTCAATCTCTCTTTCTCACCAGGTTGAGCGTCAAGTATCTCCGGCTCAAACGCTATTCCCTTCCTTGATAATCACTATCGCCGGAAACGGGAGTGACAAGTACTTCAGGATCCATAGACTGTTTCTTTCATGTACAAGGAGCTGTGTATGTTGGGGATCCACGATTTGGCGTTGTTTGTCGTTTCTGGCCTGCTGTTGAACATGATGCCTGGGCCTGACTCCCTGCTCATCATGCTGCGCAGCGGCTCCCAGGGATGGCGTGCAGGGTCCATGGCGGCATTGGGTATCGGGACAGGTACCATGGTGCATGTGTTGGCGGCGGCGCTGGGGCTGTCTGCCCTGTTGAGTGCCTCCGCCGAGCTGTTTGCCGTCATCAAGCTGATGGGGGCGCTCTATCTGGTCTATCTCGGCGTGTCCATGCTCTGGCAGAGGAGTGGCACTTCAACGTCTGTGGATGGGGCTGTGGCGCTGCCTGCGCTCTCTTATGGGCGCATCTTTCGGCAGGGGTTGCTCACCAATGTCCTCAATCCCAAGGTGGCGCTCTTCTTTCTCGCTTTTGTGCCCCAGTTCATCGATCCCGCTTCACCGCAAAAGGCGATGGCATTCATCGTGCTGGGCTGCATCTTCAATCTCAACGGCATGATCTGGTGCCATCTGCTGGCGTTTTCCACCGCGTTTGCAAGCCGCAAGGTGCGACTGCCCGCCCGGGTGGCCACCTGGCTGAATCGCGTGATGGGGGTGCTGTTCGTGGGTCTGGGTATCAAGCTGGCGGTGGAGTGAGAAGGTACACTCCGGGCATAGAAAAAGGCGTACCCCATCGCTGGGATACGCCTTCGTCTGCACTGCAGCAGAATGACCGGGATCAGTTCATGCCGTAACGCTTGAGTTTCTTGCGCAGGGTGCCGCGGTTGATGCCCATCATCACGGCGGCGCGAGTCTGGTTGCCACGGGTGTACTGCATGATCACGTCCAGCATGGGAGCTTCGACTTCGGAGAGAACCATATCGTACAGATCAATCACTTCCTGACCGTTCAACTGGGCCAGGTAGTTACGCAGGGCCTGTTGCACAGAGTCACGCAGGGGGCGTTGGGTCGGCTCGGCAGCGTGATTGTGAGTAGTTGTTACCAATGCATCAGAAGTCAGGGTTTGTTCGAACATATTCGGTCGGCTCTTTAGTTATGCGTTAACCTAATCCATCGAAATACGCTTCGAGTGCCTCGAGTTGTGCGTCTGCACAATCCAGGGCATTGAAGTGCTTACGGAATTCTCGGCCCGCCTCTTCTTCATCCAGATACCAGCCCACGTGTTTACGGGCAATGCGCGCTCCCAGATAGGCACCGTAAAACTGGTGCAGATTGGTGACATGCTCGTTCATCAGGGTGCGAACCTCTTCCCTGTCGGGAGGCGGCAGCTTGGTGCCCGTTTCAAGAAAATGGCGGATTTCCCGGAAAATCCAGGGTCGTCCTTGCGCAGCACGGCCGATCATCACGGCGTCGACACCGGTATAGTCGAGGACATACCGGGCTTTCTCCGGGCTATCGATGTCGCCATTGGCGACAACAGGAATCGATACGGCCTGCTTAATCGCCCTGATAGTGTCGTACTCCGCTTCGCCCTTGTAGAGGCAGGCACGGGTACGACCATGCACGGCAAGGGCCGCGATACCGCAATCTTCGGCGATTCGGGCGATCTCCTCGCCATTGCGGTTATCCGGATCCCATCCTGTGCGGATCTTCAAGGTGACAGGTACTTCCACCGCATCCACCACGGCCCGGCAGATGGATCTGACCAGGTCTGGCTGACGCAGCAGGGCGGAACCTGCCAGCTTCTTATTCACTTTTTTTGCCGGACATCCCATGTTGATGTCGACGATCTGAGCGCCCTGCTCCACGTTGTAGCGGGCAGCAAACGCCATCATCTCGGGGTCGGCACCGGCAATCTGGACCGATCGCAAGCCGCCTTCAGCAGAGTGATCCATTCTCATCCGGGTTTTCTGGGTATCCCAGACATCCGGGTTGGCCAGCAGCATCTCGGAAACGGCCATACCGGCTCCCAAACGTAAACAAAGTTCACGAAATGGTCGGTCTGTTACACCGGCCATGGGGGCCACGATCAGGGGAGTTTCAAGCGTGTGGGGACCTATCTGCATTCCACGGTTACCATCGGCTTAGGGCGGCGTATATTACGCATTTTTTAGTCAGGAGAAAAGGTTAGTATTTGAGCGTCAGCCATTTTTTTCTGAAAAAAACGTCGCGCCAAGGCTTGCAAATTCAGGAGTGCTTGAAAATCGGACATATTGTCTGTGACCATGGTCAGGGGGGCGCGAGTGAGGGGGATGGTGATTTGTGAGTCTCCCTCTCAAGCCGGTTTAGGCTATGATAGCGGGCCTGAATTGAGCAAAGGCTCTACACAATTTCATTACAAACGGATCGGGGATGTATGACGGCAAAGTTCATCAAATCGCTCTGCCCATGCCTGCTGGGTGTCGTGCTGGGGTCGGCCCAGGCGCAGACGGTCAGCTTTACCGAGGCCTGGAGCCGGGTCATCCAGCAGGATGACGGCTTGGCGGCAGAGCAGGCCGGGGTGGAGAGGGCCCAGCAACTGCGGGAGGCGGCCAAGGCCATGTACCTGCCCAAGGTGGATGTGGGGGCCAGCTATACCCATCTCGATCAGCCGATGGAGCTGGACATGCTGGATCTCAACCCCATCGCCAATCATCCGGAATTTGGCAAGGTGCTGGGGCCCGTGATGCAGGCACTCAACCTCAGCCCGAGCGATTTCGTCACCCCCCTCACCAAGCAGAACGTGGTGACCAGTTCGGTCAAGATGCTATGGCCGCTCTTTACCGGCGGGCGCATCGATGCGGCCCAGGATATTCGTCAGGCCCAGGTGAGCGAGGCTGAGCAGTTGCTGGTGCTCAAACAGCAGTCCACCTTCGAGAGCCTCTCCCAGACCTACTTCGGGGTGGTGCTGGCGGCGCAGGTGGTGCAGACCAAGCAGGAGATCGAGCAGGGACTGGCACACCATCTGGATCATGCCAAGAAGCTCGAAGCCCAGGGGCAGATCGCCAAGGTGGAGCGCCTCTCGGCCCAGTCTGCCTATGACAGGGCACGCATCGATACCCAAAAGGCCAGGCGCAGCCTGGAGATCGCCCAGCTGGCGCTCGGCCACATGCTCAAGCTCAAGCAGGCTGAGCCCAATACCGCCCTCTTCATCAACGAAGGGATGCCAGCCTTGTCTCCCTTCGTGGAGGAGACCCTGTCGGTGCATCCCGGTCTCAAGCTGTTGACGGCCAAGAAGGAGCAGGCCCAGGGGATGATCAAGCTGGAGAAGGGCAAATACGCCCCCGAGCTCTTCCTGTTCGGCAACTACAACCTCTATGAAGATGATTCCATCGTCTCCAAGACCACACCGGACTGGCTGGTTGGTGTCGGGGTCAGCATGCCGCTGGTGAGTCGTGATGGCCGCTCCGAGACGGTCCAGGCAGCCAAGAGCGCCGAACTCCAGGTCAACCTGCTGCAAGCCAAGACCCGCCAGGATCTGGAGCTGCTGGTCGAGAAGACCTGGCGCGAGGCTGCCCAGGGACTGGAGGAGTATCACTCTCTCTCCTCAACCCAGGCGCTGGCCGAGGAGAACGTGCGGTTGCGTGACAAGGCATTCGGTCAGGGGCTCTCCACTTCCCTCGATGTGGTCGATGCCCAGACCCAGCTTGCCGGGGTCAAGACCCAGCGCGCCGCCGCCGCCTATCAATACGTGATCTCCCTGGCCCGCCTGTTGGCACTCTCCGGTCAGATGAACAGTTTCAACCAGTATCAGCATGGCCAGGCGATCGAGGTGAACTCATGATCGCGCTCTCTTCCACTCCGTTATTCATGTCCGTTTCGACCGTCAAGGGTCGCCCGTTTGCCGAGGTGAATTCATGAGTCATCCCCCCATCAAGAAGAAGATGAGCCAGGGCAAGCCCTGGCTGCTGCCACTGGCGCTGGTATTGCTTGTGCTCTGGCTTGGCTGGCGCTTCTGGCTGGCCTATCAGCCGGAGCCGGTGCGTCTGCAGGGGCAGATAGAGGCGCAGCAGTATTCGGTCTCTTCCAAGGTGGCGGGCCGCATCGATGAGGTGCTGGTGAAGAAGGGGGATCAACTGGCCAGGGGTCAACTGGCGTTCACTCTGGCGAGCCCGGAGATCGAGGCCAAGCTGAGTCAGGCCAAGGCCGGGCAGGCCGCGGCTGGTGCCATGGCCGAAGAGGCCGAGAAGGGGGCGCGAGTGCAGCAGATCGCGGCCGCCAAGGATCAGTGGCAACAGGCCAAGGCGGCTGCCCTGCTTCATGGCAAAACCTACGAGCGCATTGCCAGCCTGCATCGGGATGGCGTGATGTCACTGCAAAAGCGTGACGAGGCCTGGACGGCCTGGCAGGCGGCGAAGTACAGCGAGGGCATGGCCTGGCAGCAATACCAGATGGCGCTGGAAGGGGCGCGGGAAGAGACCAAGATAGCGGCCCGCGAGCAGGCCAAGATGGCGGCTGGCGGAGTGGCGGAAGTGGAAGCCTATCTGGCCGATACCCGCATCGCCAGCCCCCACGAGGGGGAAGTTGCCCAGGTGCTGTTGCGTAGCGGCGAGCTGGCTCCCCAGGGCTTCCCCGTGGTGACCCTGCTCGACATGAAGGATGCCTGGGCCCAGTTCCATGTCCGTGAGGACCTCTTGCCAAGGTTTCCGATCGGTACCGAGTTTGATGCCCGTATTCCCGGCCTGGGGGATCAGCTGGTGCGCTTCAAGGTGACCCATGTGGCCGTGATGGGGGATTTCGCCACCTGGCGTGCCACCGACACCCGCCAGGGGTTCGACATGAAAAGCTTCCAGGTGGAAGCGCGCCCCTTGCAGCCGGTTGACGGGCTGCGGGTCGGCATGAGCGTGCTGGTCGAGCTCTGATGGGACGCGAATGGCGGTTGCTCTGGCAGGACCCGTTCGGCCGGGCGCTGGCGAGCTGGATCCCCTTGCTGCTGATAGGGATCCTGTGCTGGATCTTTTCAGCCGGCCTGGCGCGGGATCTCAAGGTCGGTCTGGTGGATCTGGATCGCAGCCCCCTCTCCCGACAACTGGCGTTCTCTCTCGATGGCTCCGCCGGGCTCAAGATAGCGCAGCAGTTTGACGCCATCGACGAGGGGGCCAGGGCACTGCGAGGGGGGGACATCTATGCCCTGGTGGTGATCCCCCATCACCTGGAGCAGGATGCCCGGCAAGGCACTCAGCCGCAGGTCACCGTGTTCAACAATGGCCAGTTCATCCTGATTGCAAAGCTGGTCAACTCCGCACTGGCCCAGGTGGTGGGAACTCTCAATGGTCAGGTAGGGGTGTTGGAGGCCATGGCCGACGGCAAGACGCTGCCCGGTGCCCTGGGACAATCCGTACCCATTGCGAGCCAGGTTACCGCGCTCTACAACATCAATTCCAGCTACGCCCAGTTTCTGCTGAGCGCCCTGCTGCCTGCGGTGTGGCAGATCCTGGTGGTGCTCTATGGCCTGAACGCCCTGGCCCGCACCGATCGCCTCGGGTTGGACTGGACCACCAGAGGGGTCTGGTTCGGCCTCTGGCGTACCCTGCTGCCCCATGTGCTCATCGGCTGGGGGTGGGGTCTGGCGTGGAGTCTGCTGCTGTTCAAGGGGCTTGGGTACCCCATGCAAGGCAGTTGGCTGGTGCTGACGGCGGGGCTGGGACTGGCGTCAGCCGCTTGCGTCACCATGGGGGCTTTCTTCTACGCCATCATCCGGGATCCGGCGCGGGCGCTCTCTCTGGCCGGCGCCTACACGGCGCCGGGATTTGCCTTCATGGGGGTCACCTTTCCGGTCACCGCCATGGGTGATGTGGCCCAGTTCTGGCGCAGCCTGCTGCCCATCTCCCACTATGTGGAGCTGCAGATCGGGCAAACCAATTATGGTCAACCGTTGACGGCGGCCCTGCCCCAGCTCGGGGCTCTGCTGCTGTTTCTGCTGCCCCTATTGCTGGTGGTACACCGCTACCGGACGCCGTCGGGCGCGGCCCTGCCCCATGAGGAGTCCAGGCCATGATGGGATTCTGGGATCTGGTGCGCCTTGAGCTGCGCACCCTCTTGGCGGATCGCGCCATCATGCTGACCCTGTTTGGCGGCGTCTTCTTCTACTCCTTCCTCTACCCCCAGCCCTACCTGCACCAATTGCCCAGGGAAGAGCCCGTGGTGGTGGTCAACGAGGATGGCAGCCAGTTCTCCCGCCAGCTGGAGTTCATGGCCGATGCCACGGCGCAGGTGAAACTGGTGGCCCGTGTCGGTTCGCTCGACGAGGCCCGCCAGATGATGCTGACCGGCAAGGCGAGCGGCATTTTGCACATTCCCCGCCACTTCTATCGGGATCTGATGCTGGGCAGGAGCGTGACCCTGGGTTATGCCGGGGATGCCTCCTACTTCTTGGTCTATGGCACCATTGCCGAAGGGCTGGCCCAGGCGGGGGGCACGCTCGCCGCCCAGGTGAAGGTGGCCAGGTTGCTGAGCCAGGGCGAGGCGCTGCCCCAGGCCGCCATGGGCTGGAACGCGGTGGCCCTCAATGTGCTGCCGGTATTCAACCCCACCATGGGCTATGTGAACTACGTGGTGCCTGCGGTATTCGTGCTGATCCTGCATCAGGTGTTGCTGATGGGGACCGGCATCCTGGGGGCGACCCAGAACCAGCGCAGCCGCCGTGGCGAGTCAGGCTACTGGCAACATGCCCCCGTGCCGGCCTTGTTGCTGGCCCGCACCCTGGTGGTGGGGGTTCTTTTCGTCCTTCCGGTGACCTACTTCTTCGGCTTCTGCTTCGATCACTACGGTATTGCCCGCACCGCTGTACCCGGCGAACTCTGGCTCTTTACCCTGCCGTTCCTGCTGGCCACCACCTGGCTCGGGATCGTGCTCGGCGCCCTGTTCACCCGCCGTGATCTACCGACCCAGGTGGTGCTTGTCTCCTCTTTGCCGCTGGTCTTCCTGGCCGGCTTTATCTGGCCCCTTGAGCTCATCCCGGCCCCCCTCAACTGGCTGGCCCAGTGGGCCCCGAGCACGCCGGCCATCGAGGGATTCCTGCGCCTCAATCAGATGGGGGCCGACTTTGCCCAGGTCTCCCGCTACTGGTGGCAGTTGTGGGGGCTTGCACTGTTGTATGGCGCTCTGGCGTGCTGGTTGCTCCGCTGGCGTCAACCGTACCCTGCAACGCGGCCGGATGATGGGGCGACAGCGTCTTCCACCGACTAGGCCCCCTTGCAACAACACGGTCAGCCCTCGGGCTGACCGTGTTGCCATTCACAGGGGTCATGGCTGACTCAGACCCGGATCGCCGATGGCATAGATCTGGCCGCACGCCTCCTGGTCGGTGAGCAGTTGCAAACCCCGTATCGCCACATCCTGGCGCCTGACCAGGCCATGCCTCTCTTGCCCCTGGCTCAGGATGGCCTGACCCGTGGGCTCCCCATCCTGCAACCCTGCGGGGCGTAAAATGGTCCACTCAAGGGTGCTTGTCTGCAGCCAGCTTTCCGCCAGGCTCTTGAGGCGTACCTCGTGTCCGAAGGCGGCGCGAGCCCGCTCGGGCAGGTATTGCCAGCTGTCGCCACAACCGAGGGAGGTGACCAGCAGCAGGCGGCTGAGCCCGATGCGCTCCATCTCGTCGATCACATGGCGGTTGCCCTGATAATCCACCGGTGCACTCTGGCGAAAGCCGCCGAGGGTGGAGACTACCCGGGCATCCCTGTCCGCCAAGCGGCAAGCCTGGGCCACGGCCAGGGGGTCCAGGGCATCCCCGATGACGACCTCGACCCCCAGGGTATGCAGCTCGCTGGCCATATCGGCATGGCGCACCAGGGCAACGACCCTGTGGCCCAGTTGCAGTGCGTGGTCGGTGAAGGCGCGGCCCAGTCCGCGACTGGCACCGAAGATGAGTGTGGTTGGCATGACAGGCCCTCTCGAACAAAAGAGCAAGACTAGAGCCTGGATGGCTCTCTGTAAATGAGAGTGGTTTTTATTTGTGAGGTGCAGGGGATATGAAGGGCCGGACATCAGGGACGCCGGCCCGACGGGATCAACCGTTGTAATGGCCGATGCTGGGACGGCGGCTGGGTCCGCTCAGGTGGATGTCCACCGGATTGAACGCCTTGATCGCCTCATAGCTGAAATCACCGATGGCCTGATGCAGGCTCTGGGGGCTGTGGTTGGTGATGATGATGACGCTTTTGGACAGGTTGCGACGACGGCGCAGCAGGTGGCCGAGGAAGCTGGACTGACTCTCGGCCATCTTGGCACGGTTGGCCGCCACCTCGTCGATGATCAGCAGGTCCACCTCTTCCAGGGCGCGGCGGTACTGGTTGCGCTCCTCCTGATCCTGGATGACGTTGAAGAAGAGCCTGTCCACGATGGAGGCCCACTGCTGGAAGATCACCGACTTTTGGTGGCGCGCGATCAACTCGTGGGCCACGGCACCCGCCAGGGTGGATTTGCCGGTGCCGTAATCGCCGTAGATCAGCATGCAGCCCCCGCCGCTCTTCTCCCAGTGCTCGAAACCGCTGATGAAGTAGCGGGCTGTCTCGATGGGGTATTGCAGGGCCGGGTCACCGGAATCCATCTTGTCGAAGATCCAGTCCGGATTGAGGTCGGCCTGGGCGATCAGCTTCTGGATCCGCTCCTGGCGGGCGGCCTTCTGCAACTCGCGCACTTCGGCATTGGCCTTGGCGTCGTACTCCTTGCGCAGGGTCTCGTAGTCGTACTGGCTGCCGCCGGTTGCGGCCCGCAGTCGGAGAATACGTTCCTGCAGGCTGCTGACGTGACGCTTGAGCTCGGGATCATGAGCCCGTTGCTCCTGTCTCGCCTTGGCGATTTTCTGGCGTTTGGCCTCGATCTCTTCCAGTGCCTGGCGCATCGGGTCGTGCGGATCTGTCATGGAATTCTCCTTCTGCTAGGGCTGTGGCTGGATGGGCAGGGGGTCAATAGTGCACTTCGTGGCCGCCTGGTATCAATCATTCTCCGGCTCCTGAGCTTGTGCCAGCCGTTTGGCCTCATCGATCATCTCTTGCGCCCGGCGGCTCGGGCCAGCCTCTACCGGGGCTGGCGCGACCTGCTGGTACCCGGTGACCACGGTCGCCGGGCGGCGGGCGTAGCGCCGACTCTTGAGGGCCCGAATAAATTTCAACATCCACTGGTGCTGGGAGTCGAACACCTCGGGGCGGCCGAGCCAGTAGGCGATGAACTCCCCGAGATCCTCTTCGCTGTAGCTGGCATCGATCACCCCGCACAGGCGTGCGAGAGCAGGCAGTTCTTCGTCCGGACGCCACTGCAGGTGCATCTGGAACGGGCGTGCCGGCAGAGGGCTGCGCACCCGCTGGCTCAGCAACGGCAACTGGAAAGGGCACTGGTGGTAGTGCTCACTGTCAGCCTGGGCCTCGACCTGAAGCAGTTCGGCCTCCATCAGCTCGTCGAGCAGTTCGGTCAGCTGGCGAGCGTTGACCTGATAGCTGAAACCACCGGGATTGCCCGGATCGACGACAGCCAGTGCCCGGCCAAGCTCGGGATAGTTGAGTCGGGCCAGCCGATTTTCCAGCACCAAGCGGCGCAGTTGCAGGGTATAGAGGCTGCGGGCCGGATGGGAGAGTCTGGGATGGGCGAGGGCGCTGTATTCGGCTGGCGTCATGGTCTGCTTCACGATCTGGAGTGGAGGGCATTATCCCTCATGGCGGTGCCTCATACAATTCATGGTGCCGACCTGCGAGAGAACGGCTGCCGGGCGACGGTTGCCGATCATCTCTGCGCAAGGGGGCGAGCAAAATAGTCGGACCATTTCAAACGCTTGGCAGATACCAAAGCCAGCCCGGCTCGCTGCTCGACAATATTGTGTGGCGGTATCCAGCGCCCATGATCTAGTCTTAATGCTCAAATAACCATTTGACTAATAAGAGCTTTGTCAAGATGTCAAAAGCCGGACTACGGATCTTGGTGGTAGAAGACGAAGCGGTTTTTCGCCACTCACTGGTATCTTATCTCGAGCACGACGGGGCCTGCGTCTTTCAGGCAGAAGACGGGATTGAGGGGCTCTCTGCCGCAGCGCTCTATCACCCCGATGTGGTGTTGTGTGATCTGAACATGCCGAACATGGATGGCCATGAGGTGATTGCCTGCCTCACCGCCCGCTATCCACAGGTGCCCGTCATCGTCATCTCCGGTCAGGATCAGATGGCTGCGATCGAGCGTGCGCTGCGGGCGGGGGCCAGGGACTTCTTCATCAAACCGGTGAATGACTATGAGCAGATCCGCCGCAGCATCGAGCAATGCCTGACAAACCTCGGGCATCAGAGCCAGCAACTGGAGCTGATGGAACACATCGACTTCTTCCGTGGCCACGATCTGGCGAGCAGCCGGCTGCTCGCCTGGTTGGCCCCCCCTGGCATGCAGGAGTGGGGGCCCTGGCAGGTCACCTTTGCCGGCATGGGCAATCTCTTCATCCCGGATACCTTCAAACTGGACGACAAGCTGCTGGTACTGGTGATGGAATTGCCCATCCTCGGTGTGGATGCGGCCTTCTGTGGTGCCTTGGTGCGATCCCTGATGAACGGCCCCTATCGCCAATACCAGCAACAAGAGAGCCTGCTGTTGACCCAGCCACACCGATTGCTGGATTACCTCAATCTGCAACTGCTGGAGTCGGGCCTGCGTCACTCCTTTGCCATGGCGGCCCTGCTGTTCGATCAGGAAGATGGGCTGCTTTTTGCAAATGCCGGGCTCACCTCACCTCACTGGTTGATGCGTGCAGGGGGGTTGCCGCTCGGCTTGATGCGCAGCAGTCGCTACACGTTGCACAGGCGAAGCTGGCACGAGCCCTTTGATCTGCAGTTTCGCAGTGACAGCGGCAGCGCCCTGACGATGCAGGTTCGTCACCACTGACGCCGTGAAGTGAACACATGCAAACAGGGCGCCCATGGGCGCCCTGTTTGGTATCTGCTGTCCTGACCGGTCAAACGGTCGCGGAGTGCAGTTTCTGCTCTTGTTCTTCGGGCTCTTTGGCCGGGCCTTCGGCACCGTGCATCCAGTAGACCAGGCGGTTGGCCATGGTCAGCAGGATGAGGGCGCTGATCACGGCGGCCAGTGCGATGCCACCGAAGATGGCCATGGCGCCGGATTCGCCGACGAAGGAGCCGATGAAGCCGGCGGCATAGTTGGCCAGGGCCACGAAACCGAACCAGGCACCCATCATCAGGGAGGCCAGGCGCAGCGGAGCCAGCTTGGTCACCATGGAGAGACCGATGGGAGAGAGGCAGAGCTCGCCCAGGGTATGGAACAGGTAGGCACCGACCAGCCAGAACATGGAGGTCTTGACAGCCTGATCACCACCTTGCTCCAGCACGGCACCGATCATGAACAGGAAGCCGACGGCCAGGAACAGCAGGCCCATGGCGAATTTCACCGGGGAGTTCGGCTCTTTCTTGCCGAGCTTGATCCAGATGGCGGCCACGACAGGGGCCAGGGTGATGATGAAGAAGGGGTTCAGGGACTGGAACCAGGCGGTCGGCACTTCGAAGCTGCCGATCATACGGTCGGTATACTCCTGGGCATACAGGTTCATCAGACCACCGGCCTGCTCGAAGCCGGCCCAGAAGATGATGGTGAACAGGCCCAGTACCAGGATCACCTTGATGCGATCCACTTCCTGTTTGGTCAGGGGCGCTTTTTGCTCCTTGGAGCGCTGCAGGGCGGCACGCTGGGCGGCGGGCACACGGCCGATGTCGCCAAGGAAACGCTGGGCCATGGTGGCCTGCACGACCAGGGAGAGCAGCATGCCGATACCGGCGCTGACGAAGGCGGCTTGCCAGCCATAGGCGGTGGCGGCGGCGCCGCAGATCACGCCGGCCAGCAGGGAGCCCAGGTTGATACCCATGTAGAAGATGGTGAAGGCGCCGTCACGACGGTGATCCCCTTCTTTATACAGGTCGCCCACCATGGTGGAGATGTTCGGTTTGAACAGGCCGTTGCCCACGATCAGCAAGCCAAGGCCGACATAGAAGACGGTGTTGACCATGTCAGGGAACATGGCGTGAGGCAGTGCCAGGGTAAACTGGCCGGCGGCCATCAGCACGGCACCGAACAGGATGGCACGGCGCTGGCCCAGGAAGGTATCAGCGAGCCAGCCGCCGATGATGGGGGTGATGTAGACCAGACCGGTATAGATGCCGTACAGCTTGAGGGCGTCGGCCTGGGTCCAGCCCATGCCACCGTTGGCGGTCAGGTCGGTCAGATAGAGGACGAGCACGGCACGCATGCCGTAATAGGAGAATCTCTCCCACAGTTCGGTACTAAAGAGCAAAAAAAGCCCTTTAGGGTGACCTAAAAAGGTCCCTTTGGACGGGTTATTCATTGGAACTTCCACCTGTGTCTTATATTTTTTTAGAAATTTTATGCAAGGGCTAGGAACAAGCCTTAATCCTTATAGAACAAGCGACTTTAAATTACAATATTATGATTTAGCGATATTTTATCTATCAATGGTTGAATATTTGTTTATAAAATGAAAAAGGGCATCGAATGATGCCCAGTTTTTTATTCTGCTTATCTTGTAAATATTCAGAGATTACAGCTCTTTGGCAAACTGCTTCAGCCAGCTGGTGAATTCTTTGCTGAGTTCCCGATGGCGCACAGCGTATTCCACATTGGCCTTCATGTAACCGAGCTTGCTGCCGCAATCGTGGCTGCGTCCCTTCATGAAGTAGGCATTGACCTGCTCCTTTTCCATCAGCATGGCGATGGCATCGGTCAGCTGGATCTCGTCGCCGGCGCCGGCCGGGGTTTTTTCCAGCAAGGGCCAGATATTGGCCGAGAGCACATAGCGACCGACCACGGCCAGGTTGGACGGGGCTTCATCCCGGGGCGGCTTCTCGACGATGGCCTGCATCGGCAGGGACATGCCTTCGCTCAGGGCCTCCCCCTTGATGTCGGCGATGCCGTATTTGTCCACTTCGCTCTCGGGGACGGCTTCCACCATGATCTGGCTGATCTGCTCCTCTTCGAACAGATGCACCATCTCCGCCAGGTTGTCCTGCTTCAGATCGCTGGCCACCTCGTCGATGAGCACATCCGGCAGCAGAACGGCGAAGGGTTGATCCCCGATGAGGGGGCGGGCACACAGTACTGCATGACCCAGGCCTTTTGCTTCCCCTTGACGCACGTGCATGATGGTGACGTCTTTGGGACAGATGTGCTGAACCTCTTCCAGCAGTTGGCGCTTGACCCGCTTCTCCAGGGTCGCTTCCAGCTCGAAGCTTTTGTCGAAGTGGTTCTCGATGGAGTTCTTGCTTGAATGGGTCACCAGGATGATCTCCTTGATGCCGGCGGCGATGGCTTCGCGCACCACATACTGGATCAGCGGCTTGTCGACCACGGGCAGCATCTCCTTGGGGATGGCCTTAGTGGCGGGCAGCATGCGGGTACCCAGACCGGCAACGGGGAGAACGGCCTTGCGAACAACGAGCGGTGTCTTTTTCATGGAGTGAGTCCGAAGATACAAAGTGGGCTCATGATACCCGAAGAAAAATAGGGCAGCCACAGGCTGCCCTTGGGATGACAGGGATTCAAACCGGTTACTTGACGATAATCATGTCCCGGTTTGCTTCCAGCGTGGCAGGCCCGATGCCACTGACGTCCGCCAGTTGATCGACGGAGGTGAACTTGCCCTGCTTCTCCCTGTGGTCGATGATGGCCTGTGCCTTCTTCTCGCCAATGCCCTTCAGGGCAGTGAGCTCGCCGGCACTGGCGGTATTGAGATTGATCTTGCCGCTCTCCTTGACTTGGGTGGTGGCCACAGGCTTGGTCGCCGCCTTGTCGGCGGCCAGCAGAGGTTGGCTCAACAGGGGGAGGCAGCCCAGCAGCAGTGCGGCGATCAGGGTCTTTCTGTTCATGGTCTCACGTCCTTATGTGGTGCCGTATGGCTATAGAAAGCTAGTCAAGGTGCGCCACTTTTCGTCTGTTAGAATTAGCAGGGAATAACTCAGGCGAATCGGCTATAAGCCGAAGATACTCACTCGGTTACACTGACCAACCCTTTGAGCGAGAACTCTTTTCCATGTATCTACCCGCCATTTCCGAACTGGAGCCCATCGCCCGCGCCGCCGGTGAGGCCATCATGTCTATCTACAGCCAGCCCTTTGCGGTGGAGTACAAGCAGGACGAGAGCCCGCTGACGGCGGCGGACAAGGGGGCCCACGAGGTGATCGTTCAGGCGCTGGCGCGTCTCACTCCCGACATCCCGGTGTTGTCGGAAGAGTCCTCCCCCGAGGTGATGGCTGTGCGACTCGGCTGGTCCCGCTACTGGCTGGTGGATCCTTTGGATGGCACCAAGGAGTTTGTCTCCCGCAACGGCGAGTTCACGGTGAATATCGCCCTGATTGAACAGGGGATCCCGCGCTGGGGGCTGGTCTATGCCCCGGTACTGGACAAGCTCTGGTATGGGGGCAAGGGGATTGGCGCCTGGCGTGTGGCTGATGGCAGGCACGAGGCCATCCAGACCCGCCCTCATGACGCAGGGCAAGTGTGGCGCGTGGTGGGCAGTCGCAATCACCTGTCGCAGGAAACCCTCGAGTATCTGGCCCGTTTTGGCGAACTGGAGCGGGGCGAGATCGAGCTGGTTTCCATGGGCAGCTCTCTCAAGTTTTGCATCATTGCCGAGGGGGAGGCCGAGCTTTACCCGCGGCTCGCACCGACCTGCGAGTGGGATACGGGGGCAGCTCAGGCGGTACTGGAAGGGGCGGGGGGCAGCGTCACCCAGCTCGATGGTTCGCCGCTTTGCTACAACAAGCCCGATATCCTCAATCCCTGGTTTGTGGCCAGGGCATGAGTCACCATCGGATACGAAAAGGCCGGACAGTGTCCGGCCTTTTTCTTGTCAGCCTCAATGGGCTCAGAAGACTTTCTTGAACGGTTTGATGGTCACCCTGGCGTAGACCCCCGCCGCGACATAGGGGTCCGCATCGGCCCAGGCCTGGGCGTCGGCCTGGCTGGCAAAGTCGGCGATGACGGTGCTGCCGGTGAAGCCCGCATCGGCCGGATCCTCGGCATCGATGGCCGGGTTGGGGCCGGCCGTCAGCAGGCGGCCCTCATCCTGCAAGGCTTGCAGGCGGGCCAGGTGGGCAGGGCGTGCCAGCTTGCGCTGGGGCAGGCTGCCCGCGACATCTTCGGAGTAGATCAGATACCACATGGAACAATCCCTTTCTGGTTGCGGTTATTTTTTCTGTTCTGCGTTCTGCTCGGCCGGCATGTGGCGATAGAGATAGACGCCGCTGAGCAGGGTGAAGACCAGGGTCATGCCCAGCAGGCCGAACACCTTGAAGTTGACCCACATCTCCTGGGAGAGGTTGAAGGCCACGTAGAGGTTGAGCAGGCCGCACAGGGTGAAGAAGCCGACCCAGCCTAGATTGACGTTGTCCCAGACCCGGTCGGGGGCTTGTAGCTCCTTGGCCAGCATCTGCTTGATGAGGTTCTTGCCAAAGCCATAGCGGCCGATGAGCAGGGCGAGGGCAAAGAGCACATTGATGACGGTCACCTTCCACTTGATAAAGGCATCGTCGTGGAAGAAGACGGTGAGGCCGCCGAAGAAACCGACCAGCACGAAGGTGAACAACTGCATCTTCTCGACCCGGCGATAGCGAAGCCAGCTGTACAGGAGTTGCAGGCCGGTGACGACCACCAGGGCGCCAGTGGCGGTGTAGATGTCGTAAAACTTGTAGACCGCGAAGAAGACGATCAGGGGGATGAACTCGATAAACTGCTTCATGCTGGGCTCTAACCTCAAAATTTCACTCAGTGTACCTGCCCGTCAGACAACGGCAAATGAATAAGACCGTCCATTCTGCAGGCAGTTCCTTCCCGGGGCGGCGGGTTACTCGAACAGCTGGCTGGCAATCTGGTTGCCAAGGCGCACCTGATCGTCCAGCAATGCGCGTATGTCTGCTTCCTCGATGAGGGGGTTGAGCAGGACGGCGCGCAGCAGCGTGAGCGGTTGCTCGCCATAGCGGGAGACAGCGCGCTGGGTGCGTGAGACGAAGCTGTGCCCTTCGGCGCGCTGGGCTTTTTGCAGGGCGACGTTGAAGAGATTGATCTGTTCGTTGGCCGCCACATCGGGCACCTGACCTTGCAGGTGGGGCGGAATGCACCGGTAGGAGAGCAGGTTCATGACAGGTGCCGACATCAGCTCGAAGGCGGGGCTGGCGTCGATGAGCGCGGCCATTCGCCGCGCCCTGTCGTAGTTGGCGTCGATGAGTTGGGTATAACCCCGCTGTCCCAGCATCTGGAAGGCGGCATCCAGATAGAGCGCGTTGGCGGGACGGGTCCCCTCCAGAGTGAAGCGCCCCTGATCGAAGGAGGTGGCGCGGATGGCGTAGGGAGCCTCGCGCTTCACCGTCATCATCAGGTCCGGTTGGCGGCAGAGCAGCATGCCGGTACCGAGCGGGACCAGCAACTGCTTGTGACCGTCAAGGGTGACGGTATCGGCGTGCTCTATCCCCGTAAGCAATCCCTGATAGCGGGGCGAGAAGAGGGTCGGGCCACCCCAGGCCGCGTCCACGTGGAAGTGGATTTGCTCGCGCCGGGCGATGGCGGCCAGTTCCGGCAGCGGGTCGACGGAGCCAAAATCCGTGCTGCCGGCCACACCGACCAGCGCCAGTACCTTGAGCTTCTGCTCCCTGCATTGTTGAAGGGCCTGTTCCAGTGCCGCCAGACTGAGCCGGTTGTGCTCGTCTGTGTCGAGACGCCAGACGCTGCGAGCCCCGAGTCCCAGCAGATCCATCCCCTTGTCGAAGGAGTAGTGCATCAGCCGCGAGCCCAGAATGACGGCGCCGCGATAGCCCTGCTCGGCGAGGGCGAACAGGTTGTCGCCACAGGCCCGGTTGCGGGCCAGCCAGAGGGCGGTGACGTTGGCGATGGTACCGCCACTGGTCATGACGCCGAGAGCTGCATCCTTGGCATGCATCTGGGCTGCATAGAAGGCGTCACCCTCGCGGTAGACCAGACGGTGCAGCTTGGCCAGCACTTCCCGCTCCAGAAAGCTCAGCAAACGGGAGGACTCCATCTTCATCGGGTTCTGGTTGAGCATCACCAAGAGCCGGGAGAGCTCGGCGGTGAAGGCTGGCAGCGGTGCTGTCATGTGTCCCATGTAGCGGGGAGAGGTGAGGTGCGATGCCCCGGGTACCAGGGTGGCGAGCCGTGCCAGATAGTCCCGGGGAGAGATGCCGATGGCGGGCATGCACGACTGATCGAGCTGGTGGGTGAAGCTGCCCCGCTGATAGGGGGCCTGACTGTCGTCGGAATGATGGAAATGCTCCAGCAGGGCCGTCATGGCCTTGCCGAAATCAGGATCCGGTTGTGTAAACAGTTCAGTGAGCTTCATCGGGTTCTCCAGACCAGATTGTCGGGCAGACGCGGCCATCCGCATGGGCGGCGTCGGCGGCAGAGCATACACCAAAGGGGCGGGGGGCACAGCCATCTCTGGCCCTCCCTCTCCTCGCTCCTTTATTTTCAGCTAACACTTGTAGCCTGAAACGTCGGCCGCTAGAGTGGGCCGGTAATGGGTTGGAGGTAATGATGGATGTGACGGGGTACTCCCCACGGGAAGAGTGGGCGAATCGCCTCAGCCATGGGCTGGGGCTGCTGCTGGGCGGGCTGGGACTGGTCTTGCTGCTGCACAAGGGGTGGGATCAGGGGCCCAGGGTACTGCTGAGCTACGGCGTCTACGGTGCCAGCCTGGTATTGCTCTATCTCGCCTCGACGCTCTACCACAGCGTGAGCTCGGTGACGGCCAGACGCTGGAGCAAGCTGTTCGATCACTGCGCCATCTATCTGCTGATCGCCGGCACTTATACCCCCTTCCTGCTGGTGGCGCTCGATACGCCGCTGGCGCAAGGACTGATGGTGGTGATCTGGGGGCTGGCCCTGGCGGGGGTCGTGTTCAAGCTGATCTTCATCAATCGCTTCAAGAAGGTGTCGCTATTTACCTATCTGATGCTGGGATGGCTGTCGCTGGTGGTCATCTACCAGCTCTATCTGCATCTGGATGGTACCGGGCTCCTGCTGCTGGGGTTGGGTGGTCTCATCTACAGCCTGGGAGTGATCTTCTATGTGGCCAAGCGCATCCCCTACAACCACGCCATCTGGCACCTGTTTGTGCTGGGGGGCAGTCTGTGCCACTTCATGGCCATTTATGGCTACATCTGATGGCTAACCCTTAATTGGTATTTTTGTGCTCATGAAAGCCTGAATTCGTGCGGCACCCCACAGTTGCCCCCTTCGTTTGCTGACAAGCTAGTGCCAGTTCAGTTTGGAAAGGATGCAAACGATGAGTGAGATCGCGCTTTCCATCAGCATGCTGTCGCTGGTGGCAGTGCTGGGGCTCTGGCTGGGAAACTGGCGAGTCTATGGCGTGGGTTTGGGTATTGGCGGGGTGCTGTTCGGCGGCATCATAGTGGGCCACTTCGCCGGCTTGTCCGGCTTGAAGCTGGATGAGCAAACACTTCATTTTATTCAGGAATTCGGCCTGATCCTGTTCGTCTACACCATAGGCATCCAGGTCGGTCCCGGCTTCTTCTCTTCTTTGCGCAGTTCGGGCCTCAAGCTCAATGGCTTCGCGGCCCTGCTGGTTCTGCTCGGCTGCCTGGTGGCGGCAGCGTTGCACCAGCTGTTCGATGTACCGCTGCCGGTGATCCTCGGGGTCTTTTCCGGGGCCGTGACCAATACCCCGTCCCTGGGGGCTGGCCAGCAGATCCTGGCCGAGCTGGGGGCGGATCCTGGATCCACAGGCCTGATGGGGATGGGCTATGCGGTGGCCTACCCGTTCGGGATCTGCGGCATCCTGCTCACCATGTGGCTCATCCGGATGTTCTTCCACATCAAGATTGAGGAGGAGGCGGTCGCTTTCGAGCAGCAGGCAGGCAAGACCAAGGAGAGTCTGCAAACCATCAACATTGCCGTGCGCAATCCCAATATGCATGGCCTGATGCTCCGCGAGATCCCGAGTCTGGACGAGGCGGACGTCATCTGTTCCCGCCTCAAGCGTGGCGACGAGCTGATGGTGCCAAAGCCCGACTCGCGTATCGAACTTGGCGACCTGCTGCACCTGGTGGGGGAGCGCCATGCCCTGCACAAGGTGCTGCTGGTGCTTGGAGAGGAGGTAGACACCTCCCTCTCCACCCGCGGGACCGATCTGCGGGTTGAGCGGGTGGTGGTCACCAATGAGCAGGTGCTCGGCAAACGGATCCGCGATCTCGACATCAAGCAGAAATACGATGTGGTCATCTCGCGCCTTAATCGGGCCGGCATCGAGCTGGTGCCGACCAGTCAGACCAGTCTGCAGTTCGGTGACATCTTGAACCTGGTGGGGCGGCTCGATGCCATCGAGGCGGTCACCAGCGTGGTGGGCAACGTGCAGCAGAAACTGCAGCAGGTGCAGATGCTGCCCGTCTTCATCGGCATCGGGTTGGGAGTATTGCTCGGATCCATTCCCTTCTACCTGCCGGGATTCCCGGCGGCGCTCAAGCTGGGGCTGGCAGGGGGACCGCTGGTGGTGGCGCTCATCCTTTCTCGTATCGGCAGCATCGGCAAGCTCTACTGGTTCATGCCGCCGAGCGCCAACCTGGCGCTGCGGGAAATAGGCATAGTGCTCTTTCTGGCGGTGGTGGGGTTCAAGTCCGGGGCCGGCTTCATCGACACCCTGATCAACGGCGACGGTCCCGCATGGATGATGTACGGTGTGGCAATCACCCTCATCCCGCTGCTGCTGGTGGGTGTGCTGGCACGCCATTATGGCAAGCTCAACTACCTCACGCTGTGCGGTCTGCTGGCCGGCTCGATGACGGATCCTCCCGCTCTGGCATTTGCCAACGGCATGCACCCCACCAGTGGTGCCAGCGCACTCTCTTACGCGACCGTCTACCCCCTGGTGATGTTCCTGCGGATCATCTCGCCCCAGCTGCTGGCCATCCTGCTCTGGGCCGGTGTCTGACACCTCACAAGACGGGAGCCGATGAGGCTCCCGTCTTCGTTTTGTCACAATTGATGCTATTGATTTAATTAATTTTATTTATCTTCGGCGTCCCTTCGTTTTCACCCCGAAACCCGGCTTCATTTCGGTCTGTTCATTCGATTTTTCTCACTGGTTTATGGCCTGATAAACGGGCACATTGGAGGCTGGAGCAATATGCCCTTCGATATTTCAGGAGAAACCATGAGCAATCAGCGCATCGTATTGGATCAGGATGTCGTCGTTACCCACTTGCAAGGCAAAATGTATCTGGTCGCCGCCGACGGGAGCCAGAGACTCGTTGCAGAAGGCGATGTACTGCCCAAAGATGCGGTATTGCTTGCGCCCGAAGGGGCCAGCTTCCAGGGAGGGGAGACCACGTTCACCCTGGGTTCCGGCGAGCGCCCCGAACAGGGTGACGCCGTGCTGGCGAACGCGGGTACGCCCGATGACATCGCCGCCTTGCAGCAAGCGATTCTGGACGGGACCGACCCCACCAAGGCATTCGAAGCGTCGGCGGCGGGCGGAGCCCCGGCCGCAGGCAATGCGGGGGGCGTGGCTGGTGCCAGCGGCAACGGCGGTTTCGTCACTATCGATCGTACCGGTGATGCAACCATCTCCAGCGCAGGCTTTGACAGTGCGAACCCGGCTGACGCGCCGCTGGTGGATGCGCAAAGCAGCGAGGATGAGCTGGTCGACCTCACGGCTCCCGTCATCACCGTCTCTGCCCCGGACAACACCAACGATCGGACGCCGACCCTGACCGGCACCACGGATGCCCCCGCTGGCAGCACGGTGACCCTGGTGGTGACCGATGCCAACGGCAATCAGCAGACCCTGACCGCGACGGTACAACCGGATGGCAGCTTCAGCGTGGATGTCACCACACCGCTGGCCGAAGGGGGCTATCAGGTGACGGCCTCCGTGACCGATCCGGCCGGCAACACCGGCACCGCGACCGATGATGGCAGTGTGGACACTACGGCCCCGATCGTGACGGTGAATGCACCGGACAATACCAATGACAACACCCCGACCATCACGGGTACCACGGACGCCGCCCCCGGCAGCACGGTGACCCTGACGGTGACCGATGCCAACGGCAATCAGCAGACCCTGACCGCCACGGTACAACCGGATGGCAGTTACAGCGCGGATGTCGTGACACCGTTGCCGGATGGGGGCTATGACGTGACGGCCAGCGTGACTGATCCTGCTAGCAACAAAGGCACGTCGAGCGACGATGGTAGCGTGGACACCACGGCGAACATCACGGTGAGCCTGGATGACGTGAACGCGGCCAATGTGGCCAACACGCCCATCAGCGGCACCTCCGATGTTGGCCCGGGTCGTACCGTGACCCTGGTGATCAGCGATGCCACCGGTAAGAGCGTGACAGTCACTGCCGTCACCGATGCCGATGGCAACTACCAGACCAGCGCCGATCTGAGCGGGCTGGCTGATGGCAACCTGACCGTGGTGGCCAGCGTTACCGACGCGGCGGGCAACCCGGCCAGCGCCACCGACGACACTACCTTGCTCGACACCACGCCACCGGATGCCAGCATCACCCTGGATGGCAACATCACCCCTGACGACGTGATCAACGCGGCCGAGTCCAAGCAGGACATCGCCGTGACCGGTCGTGTGGGTGGCGACGTGAAAGAGGGCGACACCGTCACCCTGACCGTCAATGGCAAGGCCTTCACCGGTCTGGTCTTGGCCGACAAGACTTTCAGCATCAATGTGCCGGGTAGCGACCTGGTGGCCGATGGGGACAAGGTGATCGACGCCAAGGTCACCACCACCGACGCGGCGGGCAACAGCACCACCGTGACCGATACCGAGGGTTACAGCGTCGACACCCAGGGTCCGAGCGTGGTGGTCCACATCGTTGACGACCAGCTGACCGTGGGCGAAACCAGCGACGTGACCTTCACCTTCAGCGAGAAGGTGACCGGGTTCGAGCTGGGCGACCTGACCGTGGTGGGCGGCACCGTGACCGGGCTGACCACCTCCGATGGCGGCAAGACCTGGACCGCGACCTTCACCCCGACGCCGGGCTTTGAAGGCACCGCCAGCGTGACCGTGAACAGCGGCAGCTACACCGATCTCAGCGGCAATGCGGGCACTGGCGGCAGTGACGACACCGCGATCGACACCCAGGCACCCAATGCCCCGACCGTGGTTATCGTGGATGATGCCAACAACGACCAGATGCTGACCAAGGCCGAGATTGGCAATGATCAGATCCAGGTACGCGCCGGGATCAATCACGCAGACCTGGTTGCGGGCGGCAAGGTGACGCTGACCATCAACAATGGCGGGGTGAACAGCACTGTCCAGTTGACGCTCAAAGCCGATGGCACCCTGCTGGCAAGCAATGGCAAGAGCTACGGCTATCAGAATGGCACCATCAGCTGGACGGAGACGACCCCGGCCAACGGCAAGTCGTTGACGGTGACGGCGACCCAGACCGACAAGGCGGGCAACGTCTCCCTGCCGGGCAGCGACAACGCGCAGATCCTGAATGAAGCGCCGGAGACGGCGAACAAGCAGGCAAACGGTCAGGAAGATGCCGCCAGCATCGCCATTCCGACCCTCAGTGGCAGCGACATCGATGGCAACGTGGTGAGTTTCACCATCAAGAGCCTGCCTGCCAACGGCATCCTCTATCTGAACGGGGTGGCTGTGACGGTGGATCAGAGCATTGCGGTGGCGGACGCCGGCAAGCTCACCTTCACTCCGAATGCGAACTGGAACGGCAACACCACCTTCAACTATGCGGCGGTAGACAACGACGGCGCCGTGGATGCGAGTCCCGCAACCGTGACCATCAAGGTGGATGCGGTCAACGATCTGCCGACGCTGACCATCTCCAATGGGGCTGTCGTCTCCGAAGAGGGTCTGGCAAACGGTATTGCCGACACGGTCGGCAACCCGGATACCACCAACGCCATCAAGGCGTCCGGTACCCTCTCGGTGGGCGACATCGACAGCAGCACGCTCAGCATCTCCCTGAACGGACCGGCCGGGCTGACGTCCGGTGGGGCCAAGGTCCAATGGAGCTGGGATGCGGGCAGCAAGACGCTGGTCGGCTACACGGGGGCGATTGGCGGCGCCGATTACAAGGCGGTGGTTGAGGTCAAGCTGACGGCACCCAATGCCAGCGGCAAGGGAGAGTGGACCTATGACGTGACCCTCAAGGGCCCCCTCGACCACGGGGATACGACCTCGGAAGACAAGCTGTCGTTCCAGCTGGATGTGGAAGTCTCCGATGGCAGTGGCGTCACCAAGGGCAAGCTGGATGTCAGCGTCGAGGACGACTCCCCCATTGCCGGTAACAGCGATGCCGTTTCCGTGGTGAAGACCGATATTCCGAATGTGCTGACCGGGCTCTTCGACCTGACCAAGTACAGTGGCAACCAGAGCACCCTGAACATGGCGGGCTTTACCATCAGCGCCCTGGGCTTCAAGTCGGCAACCGATTCCTCACTGGTAACGGCGGAGGTCAACGGCTCCAGCTCGGGGTTGGGGGTGGCCAGCGGTGCTGCGCCTTACCACAACCTCGCCAACGAGATTGACTTCCGTCACTTTGCTGACGGATCGTCCGCCTCCGAGCAGCTGATCGTCAGGCTGGATGCGGGCAAGGTTGCCTACGGCGCCAACATCAAGTTCAGCAAGATGTTTGGCGGCGAGCTGGAGAGCGGGGTCGTGGAGTTCTATCGCGGTGGTGTGCTGATCAGCACTCTGGTATTCAACTCCAACGCATCGGGTGGGGAGTTCAACCAGAACTTCCAGGTGCAGCAGGGTGGCTTCGATACCATGGTGATCAAGGCGACCAACAACGGCAACACCAATACCTCCGACAACAGCGACTTCACCGTACAGAGCATCGAGTTCCTCGGTGCCAACACGGCGCAGGCCATCGCCTATGGTTCCGGCACCGTGACCCCGCAGTGGGGGGCGGACGGCAAGGGCTCCATCGGGTTGGTACTGGACCCGGCGACCTTCGAGAATGGTCTGCGGACGGCTTCCGGCTCAGCCATCGCCATCACCGCCAGCGGGGCGAATACCCTGCTCGGGAAGGATGCGGGCGGCAACCTCGTCTTCAAGCTGGAGTTCACGCCAGCCACCGGCAAGTGGGAGTTCTTCCAGTACCAGCGCATGTCCAAACCCCTGGGTGATGGTGACATCGACTTCCAGATCCGGGTGGTGGATGGTGACGGTGACACCAGCATTGGTTCCTTCGCCACCAAGCCTCTCTTCACGCCGCTGGTTCAGGGTGTCTCCAGCGAGAGCGTGACTGAAGGGGGCAACCTGTTGCACAAGGTCACCTTGTCCGATGCGACCCAGGAAGCGACCGAATACGATTTCGCCATTCGCGGATCGGGCAACAACCCCGCCTCCAACCAGGACTGGGGCAATGCCCAGTTCAGCAACGGCGTGACCTACAACAGCACCACCGGCAAGATCACGGTACCGGCGGGCGTGACAGACTTCACGGTGACCATCCCGACGGTGAACGATCGTCTGGTCGAGACGAACGAGACCCTCTCGGTGACCATCGGTGGTCAGAGCGGGACCGGTACCATAGTGGACAATGATCGGGCGCCGACGGCGGCTGGCGGCCACAGCGTCGGTGCCGAAGATCAGCCCCAGGTCCTGACCTGGGCCCAGTTCGGTGCCAGCGACGATCAGGACGCGACTGATCTCGGGGTGCAGATCAACACCCTGCCGCTGAACGGTACCCTCGAATACCTCAATGCGGCTGGGCAGTGGGTTGCGGTGCAAACCGGATCCCTCATCTCCTATGCCGAGGTGAACGCAGGCCATCTGCGCTTCGTGCCCGGTCTGAACGAATCGAGCACCCATGCCGCCAACGGCAACGGCGCCGTGGTCGGCAACATGAAGGGCGACTATGCCAGCATCGGCTATCAGATAAGCGATGGTGCCAACCTCAGCAACGGCAGCAAGCTGGTGATCGACGTGGCGGCGGTGGCCGACAAGCCGACCGTCAACCTGAGTCTGGTGGGCAACGGTATTCCCCTTTACAACCTGAGCTTCCCGAGCGCGGGGATCACCACGGGCCAGTTCCAGTCCGGCAACTTCGACAAGGGGGCCCTCGGGATCACCAAGACCCTGACCGATAGCTCTTCTGGGCAGGATCAGGTCAATGGCACCAGCGGCAACGACTACATCGTGAGCCAGAAGGGGGGTGGCGACAGCCTGGTCGGCAACCAGGGGAATGACATTCTGGTGGGCAGCGATGCCATCCAGGGCGACTCTCTCTATGGTGGTGAAGGCAACGACATCCTGGTCTCCGGTCTTGGCAATGACGGCCTCTATGGCGGGACTGGCACGGATATCGCCGTGCTGCCCGGCAATCGTGCCGACTACTCCATCAAGAAGGGCGAGGGTTATTCGAACAACGACAAGTGGTTCGACTTCGTCGTGTCCGAGCGAGGCGTCGGGGTGACCAAGGCCCTGCACGACATGGAATATGTCCAGTTCGCAGACGGCATTTACCAGATCAACCAGACCACGGGTGAGCTGACCCTGGTTCCGCCGACCAAGGTGGATTACCCGGTCGAGCTGACGGCCTCCCTCACCGACAGGGATGGCAGCGAGGTGTTTGACAGCCTGGTGCTGAGCGGCATGCCCAAAGGCTCCGAGCTCTACAAGGGCAGCCAGTTGCTGGGTACCGTCGGGGACGATGGCAAGCTGACCTTCACCGCGTCGGACAAGCTGTGGAGCAGCAATGCACTGGATCTGAACCTGAGCGGTCTGACTCTGCGGGTACCGGGTGACAAGGCGGGCCTGGTCAATCTCAAGGTCGATGTCATCGCCAAGGAGGTCGGGACCGATCTGACCAGTACCGCGACCGATGACGACAGCATCCGCCTGAGCTACTTCAACGCCACCGAAGGGGAGCCGGGGGACCAGAACCGGACCTATGGCAGCGAGCACAATATCGTGGTGGGGGATCTGGATGGCAGCGTGATGCTGCCGGGCCAGAACTACAACCTCGCCTTTATGGTCGACAGCTCCGGCAGTATCGGCAGTGACGCCATGGCGACCATCAGAACCCAGCTGTCCCAAGTGTTTACCAGCCTCAAGAACTCTGCGGGGGCAGCCGGTGCGGGCAAGGTCAATATCTTCCTGGTGGACTTTGATACGTTGGCCAACAAATCGGTGAGCGTGAACCTCAAGGATTCGGATGCGTTGACCAAGTTGCAGGCGATCCTCGACAGCATGGATGGCAGCAAAGACAGTGGCGGCGGGACCAACTATGAAGATGTGTTCCAGACCACGGCCAACTGGTTCAACAGTTCGACCGCACAAGGTAATACGAATGCCAAGAACCTGACCTATTTCATTACCGATGGCAAGCCGACCTTCTATCTGGACAGTGAGGGAGGCAATCCGATCGTCAATGATAAGTTCTGGGATGATGATGTTCGTCTTAACACGGTGCTTAAGGGCAGCTATGTGGCGGGCAAAATCTATAACAATGATGGGAAGACCATCATTGATGCTCAGGGCAGGGTCTACTCCTACGACTGGCGGGGTACCCAGAGCACCATCGGAGCCATGCGACCAGATGGTAAAGGCGGTTACGTATACTGGTCTCTTGGCGGCAATGGGCAGGACTCCTCTGACACAACCATCACCAACTCGGTAGCCGGCTTCGGCCTGCTTACCGGCATGGGAGTGACCGTCGAGGCGATCGGACTGGGAGCGAATATCTCCTATAACGACCTCAAGTCTTATGACTCCGATGGCGTTATCAAGACAGGGGTCAATGCCTCCGATCTGGCCAATGCCATCCTGGGGACGCCGGTCAGCAACCTGCCCGGCGTTGACAGGCTGGATGGCGGTGCGGGCGACGACATCCTGTTTGGCGACGCGGTTCGCTTCACCGGCATCAGCGGGGAAGGGTATGCGGCCATCAAGCAGTATGTGAGCGGCAAGCTGGGGGCAGGGTCGGTGACCGATGCCCAGGTGCACGCCTACATCACGGATCACGCCAGCGAGTTCGATCAGTCGTCGACCAATGACAAGGGTGACACCCTCCTCGGTGGTGATGGCAATGACATCCTGTTCGGTCAGGGGGGTGATGACTTCCTGTACGGCGGTGCCGGCAACGACACCCTGTTCGGTGGTAGCGGCAACGACACCCTCTATGGGGAGAGCGGCAACGATCGCCTCTATGGCGGCAGTGGCAACGACACCCTCTATGGCGGTACCGGCAACGACATATTGAGCGGCGGGCTGGGCAACGACATCCTGATCGGGGGGGCCGGCAACGACATCCTCATGGGGGATGCAGGTGCCGATACCTTCACCTGGCTGAAAGGGGATACCGAGGCTGGCAAGGTGGCCAAGGACTACATCGTCGATTTCAGCAAGTCGGAAGGGGATAAACTGGATCTGAGCGACTTGCTAGACAGCGATGGCAGCAAGAGCGAGAGCTCCCTGAAGAGCCTGCTCTCGGTGTTCCAGGACAGCGAAGGGGTGCATCTGCAGGTCAAGGAGAGCAGTGCGGCGCCGGTGACCCAGGAGATAGTGCTGATGAACCACACCTTCGACACCCTGACGGGCGGTTCAGGGACGACTGCCAACCAGGTGATCGATTTCATGTTGCAAAACAACATGTTGGATATCAACAAGTAACAGCCAAGCGGGCTGGGCAAAAGCGGCAGAGCAATCTGCCGCTTTTTTTATGGGGGATTTTTGGGTGGATGGGCGCAGACGAGGGGGAGGGCAATGCAAGAAGAAGATAAAAAAGGGCGCCCTTCAAGAGAAGGGCGCCCGGGGTAGACGGGATGATTACCAGAGGATCAGGCGTTGACTCCTGCCAGGCGGGAGCCGCGCTGGAAGCAGTTGGCCAGCAGCAGCAAGGTGGTGACACCGACGGTGCCGAGCACCAGCCAGGGCAACCAGGGTTGCCCCTGGGCCATGGCGTAGTCGTGCAGGGCGCCGCCGCCCACGTAACCCGTCATGCCCCCGAGCGCCAGCCCCAGTCGGCTGAAGCCCATGTAGCTGCCCCGCGCCCCCGGTTGTGCCAGCTTGGTCATCAGGGTTTCCCGCGCCGGCTCGGCGATGACGATGCCGAGATAGAAGCAGGCGAGCAGCAGGAAGACGGCGGGCAAGGTGGTGGCAAAGGCCACCAGCCCGATCCCCGTGGTCATCAGCAGCACCCCCGCCATCAGACGGTTCTCCAGCTTGAAGTGGCGCTCGCCGAACCGGGCAAGGGGGTAGAGCAGGGCCAGGGAGATGGCCGTCTCCAGGGTGTACATCCAGCCCACCGCCGTGGTGCTGCCCGCCATCTGTTTGACCAGAATGGGGAAGATCAGCATGACCTGCACCCAGAGCGCGTAGTAGCCGCTCAAGATCAGCACCAGTCGGCAGAAAGCCTTGTCCGCCAGCACCTGGCCGAGGCCGTCCCGGATCGGCGTCGGACGTACCGAAAGCTTGTAGGGGGGCAGGATCAGCAGGTTGCACAGGGCGGCGCAGACGAAGAGGCCGGCACCCAGCAGGCAGACGTATTCAAAATCGAAGTTGAGCAGCCAGCTGCCGAGCAGGGCTCCCACCACGGCGCCGGCGCTCTCCAGCATCATCAGCAGGGAGATGTAGCGACCCCGCTCCCGTGGCCGGGTGAACTTGATCACCAGGGCGGCGCGGGGGGGATCGAACAGGCAGCCACCCAGCCCCGAGATGATGCAGGAGAGGATCAGTTCCAATCCGCTCTGGGCATAGGCCAGGCTGGCAAACCCCAGCGCCCGCAGCAGCATGCCGCAGACGATGAGGGGGCGCGCCCCGAACTTGTCGGCGAGGGAGCCGCCAAAGACCCCCAGCCCTTGCTGGGTAAGCTGACGCAGCCCCAGTGCCAGTCCGACCACACCGGCGGCCCAGCCCAGTTGGTCGACGAAGCGCAGGCTGATCATGGGCATCACCACGAAGAAGCCCAGGATCACCAGCAGGGAATCCAATGCCAAGAACCACCGCCCCAACCGCCTCGCCCGATCCACCATGACCCTGATACCTCTGTTTGCTTCGCTGATATTGTTGTCTTTCTTGCCCGAGCGGCGCCGTCACCAAACAGAGCCAAGGGGGATGACAACTCCCTGGCTCGGTGGCGTTCAGCCGATTCATGACGATTGATGCTGCTATTCTGGTGGGGCTCCAGATATAGTGGTAGCCGACAACTGGCTATATTTCATATTGGATTTGGTTATGGCTATGACCCTCGACGATTTGCAACTGCTGCTGGATGTGGCCAACCGTGGCAGCTTCAGCAAGGTGGCCGCCATTCGCGGCTGGTCACAACCCATGGTGAGCCAGCGCATTGCCGTGCTGGAGCAGGAGCTGGGTCAGTCCCTGTTCCGTCGCCATCGTCGGGGGGCCACCCCGACCCCGGCCTGCGAGCAGTTTCTGCCTGCCGCGACTGCGGCCCTGAGCGCACTGGAAGGGGGGCGGCTGGCGATGCAGGGGGCGCCTGCATTGCCGCGGATCCGGCTCTCCTGCCTCCCCTCCCTGACCACGGCGGTGTTCGGCCCCCTGCTGCTGGCCCTGGTGGACGAGACCTTCGAGATCCGCTGCAACACGGATCACTCTGGCATCATCATGCAGGAGTTGCTGACCGGCGAGACCGACGTGGGCTTCATTCTCAAGTGCCCTGCCATCGCGGGCATCCAGCTCGAACTGCTTTACCGTTCCCCCATCATCGCCGTGGCCTGTGCCACCCACCCGCTGGCCGGGCGGCAGGGGCTGACCCTGCAGGACATTGCCAACGAGCGGCTGGCGCCCCAGCAGTGGGGGACGGGCTGCGACGAGCTGATCCTGCAGCTGCGCCTGCTGCGCCAGGTGGCGAGTCCGCTGCACGCCATCCAGCCAGCGAGTGCGGCGCGGGAGCTGGCGCTGGAGCACGGCTTCATCACCCTGATGCCGGCGCTCGCCATCACCCGGGATCTGGAGTTCGGTCGCCTGGTGAAGCTGGACGTGGTGGATCTGCCACCGGATCACTGGGACGTGATGATGGCCTGGCGCAGCGGCAAGCGCCCCAATCCCGCCAAGGAGCGGGTGCTGGAGGCGGCCCGTACTCTTGCCCGGCGCTGGTCGGGCAAGCGGACATAAAAAAGCGCCGGACCAGGCCGGCGCTCTTCGCTTATTCCCCTTGATGCCCGCTCAGACTCAGTAGCTGGCCTTGAGGGTGACGCCGGAGAAGGCGCTGAACCCGCTCAGCTGCACGTGCCAGGTCCCCGCCTTGGGGGCGTTCAGGGTACAGGTTTCGGCATTGCCGCTCTTGTAGGGGCGGCAGTCATAGCTGCTGGCGGTCGGCGCGCTGCCGAACTTCACGTAGAGATCCGCATCCCCGCTACCGCCGCTGCTGGTCACCACCAGCTGGCTTCTGCCGGCGGGCACCTCGACGGTGAAGTTCAGCTTGCCCCCCTTGGCGGCGGTGAGATTGCTCACCGGTACCCCGTTTTGCAGCACGCTGCCCGGTTGGGGCGTGGTGCCGCCGCAGGTGGCATTGACCCCGACGGCGGTGAAGGCGGCTGCCACGTCGCTCACGCTGTAGCCGAGATCCGTGGCAGCCCTGGTTACCCCGCACGCCCCCTGATCGAAGGTGGTATTGGGGCCCCAGTAGAGGCGGTTGGCCAGCACGAACACCTCGAACGCCTTGCGGGTTTGCCAACCGCTGGTGTTGGCCAGCAGGTAGAAGGCGCGGTTGTAGACCCCGGAACTGTGGTGTACGTCGATGCCGTCATAGTAATCGCTGGCGTGGCCGATGGACTTGCCGTCCCGGGCCGGGTCCTCGAAGTAGCGCAAGGAGCCGTTGCCCTTGAAGATCTGGGCCCCTACCAGCCAGTCGTTGCTGCCCTTCATGTAGTATTCGGCCGCTTCCCCCGCCATGTCGGAGAAGGCCTCGTTGATGCCGCCGGACTGACCGGAGTAGACCAGCCCTGAGTTCTGCTCGGTGAAGCCATGGCTCACCTCGTGGGCTGCCACATCCAGGCTCACCAGCGGGTAGAAGGTGGTGGCGCCGTCACCGAAGGTCATCTGGCTGCCGTCCCAGAAGGCATTCTCGTAGTTGCGGCTGTAGTGCACCCGCATCTTCAGCTTGAAGGTCAGCGGCGCCGTGTTGTACCAGTTGCGGTACATGTCGAACACCACGTTGCCGAAGTAGTGGGCGTCGTTGAGCGGCGAGTAGGCGCCGTTGATCTCCTTGACCGTGTTCTCCGGACAGGTGAACTGATGAATGGTGCCCCCCGTGGTGGCGTGATTCATGTTGAGGGTGTCCACGTTCGGGCTGGTCATCCGGCAGTTGTCGTCCACCAGCAGCGGACCGAAGTCAGCGCCGTAGAAATACTTGCCGGTCTTGACGTTGCCCCCCGGGCCGGTGGCGTCCTTGTGGTTGATCCCCTCCCAGCGTTTGAGCTCGCTGCCGGTCTGGGCGTCGATCATCACGAAGGGGCGGCTCGGTTCCTTGCTGGCGGCGAGCCAGGAGACCAGATAGACCAGTCTGGCCTGGCCGGTCTCATCCTGCATCACGAACAGCTTGACCTGTTCGTTGCTCCCCTTGGCACCGCTGCGAGCCTGGCGTGCGGCGTCGCTGGCGGAGAGGGCAACGGCCGGGCCCGTCAGGTCGGCATCGATCTTGCGCAGCATGGTGCCGGACACCTGATTGACCTGGCCCCCCAGCGCCTGATCGGCCACCAGAACCTGGCCCCACACCGGAATCCCCTGCCAGGTCTGCTCATAGCGTATCCGCTGCTGGCCATTGGGCAGCGTCACCGCCCGCACCTTGCGAAACTCGCCATCCCCGGAGCCAAGGGCGCCAATCTTGGCGGCGCCACTCACCGCACCGGCCAGGTCGGAGACCTGGTTCACTTCCACCTGTTCTGCCGCCATGGCGGCGCTTCCCCAGCAGGCCAGCATGACGGCCAAATAGACTTTGTTCATCTCGTCTTTCCTTAGTCGATGAAGATTACACGCCGGGTCCGTTGCCCGGCGCTCTTACACTAGTGGGAAGGGGGAAAATAACGGCCTGTCATTTGTCACAGGGCAGCGAAAACAGGTAGCACGATTCACTTTTACAGCGCCAATCATCCACAAATGCTGGTAATGGCAGCATGTTGAACCGCTGTGAGGGGTGATTGATGACCTTGGGATCAAGGTGCCCGCATGGGGATCGCCATATGGGGGTTGCCAGCGGGGAAGCCGGTTGAAAAGTCCTTGGCAAACAAGGGATTGATTGACTACATTGGCTCCCATGACGGCAGATGGCCGGAGCGGAACCGGGGAGGAGTGGCGATGTTTTCATGGCAACTGGATGACGAGCTGGCGCTCCTGTTCCTGCAACCCGACATGGCCAGCGAGCTGTTTCGCCTCTGCCAGCGCAACCGCGATTACCTCTCCCAGTGGCTGCCCTGGGTGCCCCACATCCAGCAGCCCGCCGACAGCGCCACCTTCATTCGCCACTCCATCGAGAAGTTTGCCCGGGGGGAGGGGCTGACCACGGCCATCGAGTATCAGGGGGAGGTGGTCGGCGTCATCGGTTACAACCAGATCGATCAGGATCTCGGCAAGGTGACCATCGGGTACTGGCTGGCGGAGCGCTGGCAGGGGCACGGCATCATCACCCGGGCCTGCCAGGCCCTGATCCATCACGCCTTCGAGGAGATGGGGATGGAGAAGGTGGAGATCAGCGCCGCCCTCGAGAACGAGGCGAGCCGGGCCGTGTGCGAGCGGCTGGGAATGACCCAGGAGGGGATCACCCGGCGGGCGGAGCGGCTGGCGGACAGGGTGGTGGATCATGTGCACTACGGCCTGCTGCGGGACGAGTGGCTGAGGCTGAGGGATCTCTGATGACCCTTTTGTCTGCTTCCAACCTCCGGAGTGTGAGATGACGACGTTGCCCCACATTGTCACCCCCCGCACCCGGCTGACCGTGCTGACCCCGGAGCGGGCCTGCCTGATGGTGGATTTCTATCTGCGCAATCGCGCCCACCTCTCCCCCTGGGAGCCCAGGCGGGAGGAGAGCTTCTACACCCTCGCTCACTGGCAGACCCGCTTGCGCGACGGTTACGGCCACTATTTCGAGGGCAGTGCCGTGCAACTGGTGGCGCTCGATCCCAGGGGGGAGCGGGTGCTCGCCACCTGCAATTTCACGAACATTGTGATGGGCATGTTCAAGGCGTGCCACCTGGGCTATGCCATCGACAAGGAGCACGAGGGGCAGGGCCTGATGCAGGAGGTGGTGGCCGCCGGCATCGATCACCTGTTCCGGGAGCGGGGCCTGCATCGCATCATGGCCAGCTACATGCCCGCGAACCTGCGAAGCGGCGCGCTCCTCGAACGGCTGGGGTTCGAGCAGGAGGGGTACGCTCGGGACTATCTGATGATCAACGGCCGCTGGGAGGACCACGTCCTCACCGCACTCATCAACCCCGCTGGCTAGCAGAGCCGTTGTCGAAAGGGAGGCTGGCGGGTGACCGCCATCGCTTTTTCACTGCAAGATCGCACTATCTGTACACCTCTCATACCCCTGGGGATAAAAGCGTGTAAAATTGCGCCCTGAATTTTCCCGGCCGGCAGACGCAGGCCGCGACTCCATACATGCAAGGCAGACATTGTGACAGAAGTAGATAGATTCGCGGACATTCGCCCCTATCGCGATGAAGAAGTGCCGGCTGCCATCGAGCGGCTGATCCAGGATGACGAGTTTATCGGCGCCATCGCCAAATACCGCTTCGGTTCCCTGATGAGCTGGCTGGGCTGGGCCATTCGCCCGCTGATCCGCCAGTTCCTGCGCCACAAGTGGGCCAAGGTCAGCACCATCCATCAGGTACAGATGGGGGTGACCCGCTACATGACCCGGATGATCGCCACCTCCACCCAGGGAGTGAGCTTCTCCGGGCTCGAACACCTCAAGAAGGAGCAGGGCTACCTGTTCGTCTCCAACCACAGGGACATCGCCATGGATCCGGCGTTCGTCAACTGGGGGCTGCACACCCACGGTTTCGATACCGTGCGCATCGCCATCGGCGACAACCTGCTGCGCAAGCCCTGCGCCACCGAGCTGATGAAGCTCAACAAGAGCTTCATCGTCAAGCGCTCCGCCAAGGGGCCGCGGGAGATGATGAAGGCCCTCGGCGAGCTGTCGGCCTACATCGGCCAGTCGGTGCATGAGGGGCACTCCATCTGGATCGCCCAGAAGGAGGGGCGCGCCAAGGACGGGGATGACAAGACGGATCCGGCCATCCTCAAGATGTTCTACGTGGACGGCAAGAAGCAGAAGATCGAGTTCGTCGACTACATGCGCAGCCTCAACATCGTGCCGGTGAGCATCAGCTACGAGCTGGATCCCACCGACAAGGCCAAGGCGCGCGAGCTCTACGAGAAGTCGGTCAACGGCAGCTACGAGAAGGGCGAGTTCGAGGACATCGAGAGTATCGTCGCGGGCATCGTCGGCCAGAAGGGGCGGGTACATGTCTCCTTCGGCGCCCCCATCACCGAGGGCTTCAGCGATCCGGACGAGCTGGCGGCGCTCATCGACAAGGCGATCTGGAGCAGCTATCGCCTCTTCCCGGGCAACTACCTCGCGGCGGATGTGCCCGGCAAGGCCAGCACCATAGAGCAGAGCGCCTTCCTGACTCGCCAGTCCGAGGTGCCACAAGAGCACAAGGCCATCTGGCGCGCCATGTACGCCAAGCCGGTGGAAAACGCCGGCAAGGTTTGAATGGCACCGCTTTTGAGCGGGTGATGGAAAAAAACGGGAGCAGATGCTCCCGTTTTTGCGTCTGGTCAAAGTCGGGGGAGATTGGGTAGTGAATAATATTGTTTCAACTGGTACGATCATCGGGTGAATGGGCGAGTATCTCTTGGCAGGGGCGGACGAGTATGCAACAGTGACTCGGCGCCATCGGCTTGGAAGCGACAGCGCCCCCGTCTGCACGGATGGCAGACGAGACGATAAAAGGACCTTCAATGGTCCTTTTTCATTGGTGCACAAAGATAGACCACAGATATACCTAAGGATGCGAACCTCATGATCACCGGCAGTCTGGATACCTTGCAACGCACCCCCTTGCCCGCCCCCCTGAACCGTATCGTGGCCGAGGTGGTGCAAAGCGTCGAACGCTGGCTGCACGCCCCCCTCGGCAAGCAGGAGGTCGACGGCCTCACGCTGTTCTGCCTGGTGAGCGAGGATCTGACAGAGCCGGTGGCGGATCGCCGGGGCGAGTTTCATGAGCAGTATCTGGACATCCAGCTGCTGCTGCGTGGCGAGGAGTGGATCGGCGTGGGCCCTCACGCCTACAGCCGGGACGGTGCCGACCATCCTCACCCCGATCTCTGGTTCGTCGATGATGAGCAGACCAGTTATCTGGCGTTGCAGCCCGGCGACTTCGCCATCTTCTGGCCGGGAGAACTGCATCGCCCCCTCTGTACCCTGACGACCCCAGGTTCGGTCAAGAAGCTGGTCGTCAAGGTTCACCAGTCGCTGCTGACCGGCGCCTGAGTGGCATTCGGGGCCTGGAGTCCCGAGTGATTGGGCCAACAGAGGTCCGTTGCGAATCGCTGATTCGACGCGCGCGCCAGACGAACGGTCTGCGCCCAACGATTTGAAAAATTGGACGCACCCTCCTGCGACCATAAGCCCCCGGCAGGGGAATCCCATCCATCGCTGGATGACACGACACTGTCGGCGTAAAGCCGAAGCACAGGAAGATGTAGAACATGAGCAAGTTGGTATTGATCCTTAACTGCGGTAGCTCTTCCCTGAAATTTGCCGTAATGGACGCTGAAACGGGCGAGGACATGCTGTCCGGCCTGGCCGAATGCTTCAATCTGGATGACGCACGTATCAAATGGAAACTCCACGGGGTCAAGGGCGACGCCATGCTGGGCGCCGGTGCCGCGCACCAGGAAGCCCTCGACCACATCGTGGGCCACATCCTGCCCCAGGATCCCGCCCTGGCCGATCAGCTGGTCGCCATCGGCCATCGCATCGTGCACGGCGGCGAGCAGTTCTCCCGCTCCGTGCGCATCGATGAGGGCGTGATCGCCGGCATTGAGGCCGCCATTCCGTTCGCCCCCCTGCACAACCCGGCGCACCTCATCGGCATCCGTGCCGCCCTCAAGGTGTTCCCGGCCCTGGCCGACAAGAACGTGGCCGTGTTCGACACCGCCTTCCACCAGACCCTGCCAGAGGAAGCCTACCTCTACGCGCTGCCCTACAAGCTCTATCGCGAGAACGGCATCCGTCGTTACGGCGCCCACGGCACCTCCCACCGCTTCATCGCCGAAGAGACCGCCAAGGCGCTGGGCAAACCGCTCCATGAGCTCAACATCATCAACTGCCATCTGGGCAACGGTGCCTCCGTCTGCGCCATCAAGAACGGCGAGTCCGTCGACACTTCCATGGGGCTGACCCCGCTGGAAGGGCTGGCGATGGGCACCCGCTCCGGTGACATCGACCCTGCCATCGTCTTCTTCATGCACGACAACCTGGGTTACAGCGTGGACAAGATCAACCAGGTGCTGACCCGCGAATCCGGCCTGCTGGGCATGACCGAGGAGAGCAGCGACTGCCGCTACGTCACCGGCAACTACGCCACTGACGCCGGTGCCAAGCGTGCGCTGGATGTCTTCACCTATCGCGTTGCCAAGTACGTCGGTGCCTATGCTGCCGCCATGGATGGTCGCCTGGACGCCCTGGTGTTCACCGGCGGCATCGGCGAGAACGCCGCCATGGTGCGCGAGATGGTGCTGGCCCGACTGGCCCTGCTCGGCTTCAAGATCGACAAGGAGGCCAACAACGCCGCCGTGCTGGGCGGTGAAGGCCCCATCACCGTCGAAGGCAGCCGTCTGGCACTGGTGATGCCCACCAACGAAGAGCTGGTGATCGCCCGTGATGCCCTGAGCCTGGTCGGCTAAGGCACCCTCTGGTGATGACAACGCCCGGCTCCTGCCGGGCGTTGTCGTTTCGGCAATAGTGATCGGCCTGTCATTTGACATGGGGGACCAGATGCGTACCCTGACCGCTGTGTGATATTGCGGAGGTAACGATGAAAGAGATGTTTTTCAACTGGTTGTCAGGCCTGGGGGTCGATGTGACCCCCATGATTGCCCTGGTGATTGCCCTGGGGTTCATCGTGCTGACCGCCATGGTGCTGCACCTGGTGCTGCACCGCATCCTGCTGGTGCGCCTGGTGGGGCTGCTTGGCAAGACCAAGCAGATGTGGCTGCCGCCCCAGTTGCAGCAACGCCTCTTCTACCGGCTCGCCTTCGTGTTCCAGGGCGCCGTGCTGCTCGGTCAGGCGGAGATCTGGCTGCCCAAAGCGTCCGAGAGCCTGGCGCTTATCGAGTTGCTGGCCCAGCTCTGGATCCTGCTGTTCCTGCTGCTGGCCCTGTTCGCCCTGCTCGACTGCCTGCTCTCCCTGAGCCGCCATACCCGGCTTGGGCGGGATCTGCCCCTGCGCGGCATCTTCCAGGGGGTGAAACTGGTGGCCAGCATCCTGGTGGGCATCCTGATGATCGCCCTGCTGCTCGGCAAGTCGCCGCTCTTCCTGTTCAGCGGCCTGGGGGCCATGACCGCGGTCCTGATGCTGGTGTTCAAGGACCCCATCCTCGGCCTGGTGGCGGGTATCCAGCTCTCCGCCAACCGCATGCTGAGCGTCGGTGACTGGCTGCAGATGGACAAGTACGGCGCGGACGGCGAGGTGACCGACATCGGCCTCACCACGGTCAAGGTGTCGAACTGGGACAAGACCATCACTACCATCCCTACCTATGCCCTCATCTCCGACTCCTTCAAGAACTGGCAGGGGATGACCGAATCCGGCGGGCGCCGCATCAAGCGCAGCGTCAACATCGATATGACCAGCGTGCGCTTCCTCACCTCGCAGGAGCAGTTGCAGCTCAAGCAGGCCAGGTTGCTGGCACCCTACCTCAGCCGCAAGGAGCAGGAGCTCAGCAGCTACAACCAGCAGCTCAGCGATGCCATCAGCTGCCCCATCAATGGTCGCCACCTCACCAACCTCGGCACCCTTCGCGCCTATCTGGACGCCTACCTGCGGGCCCATGCGGGTATTCGCAAGGACATGACCCTGATGGTGCGCCAGTTGGCACCGACCACGGACGGCCTGCCGCTGGAGATCTACTGCTTCACGGCGACCACCGCCTGGGCCGAGTATGAAGGGATACAGGCTGATATTTTCGACCACATATTTGCGATAATTGAGCAATTCCATCTGCGTTTACATCAGTCGCCAACCGGTTATGATATGCACAGTTGGAAAAACGGCTGATCCCGCTTATGGCAAGGTGCCGCGGCGCAGCGCGGCACCGTATTTAATCACCGACCCGTCAGCACGTGGCGGTTGAAATTTGCATGACAGAGGAGAAAAATGGCGGCCTTCTCTTCGCCCCGGGCGCGCCCGTCGCCTCCGCGCTGGCCAGAGTGCTGAACCACCCCCTTTATCACAGGAAAGTTATGAAGCTCCTCCACAACACGGCGGCCGCACTGTGCTGCTCCCTGATCCTGGCCGCCATGCCCGCCCTCGCCATCGAATATGCCCTGCCCGCAGCCAACAGCCGCCTGGTGGGGGAGAACCTGGACTACGTGGTGTCCCCGGAAGAGGCGGGCCAACCCCTGGAAGCGGCAGCGGCCAGATTCCAGCTCGGCTTGACCAACATGCTGGAAGCCAACCCCAAGGCAGACCCCCTGCTGTTGCAGGCGGGCGAGAAGCTGGTCGTGCCGCACCAGCTGATCCTGCCGGATGCCCCCCGTGAAGGCATCGTGCTGAACGTCGCCGAGATGCGCCTCTACTACTACCCCAAAGGCAAGAAGGTGGTGGAAGTGCTGCCGATTGGTATCGGCCAGCTCGGCACCGACACTCCGGAAGACTGGGTGACCAGCGTGCAGCGCAAGAAGGCGGGCCCGACCTGGACCCCGACCGCGAAGATGCACGCCGAATACGCCGCCCGTGGCGAGACCCTGCCCGCGGTCTGGCCGGCCGGTCCGGACAACCCCATGGGGCTGTTCGCGCTCTACATCGGCAAGATGTACGCCATCCACGGCACCAACGCCCAGTTCGGCATCGGCCTGCGGGTGAGCCACGGCTGCGTGCGTCTGCGCAACGACGACATCGAGTACCTGTTCAAGCAGGTCCCGGTCGGTACCCGCGTCCAGTTCGTGAACCAGCCCATCAAGGCCTCTGTCGAGCCGGATGGCCGCCGCTACCTGGAAGTGCACCAGCCCCTCTCCCGCAACCAGGAGGAGTTCAACTCCAGCCTGCCGGCCCCACTGCCCATGTCCACCGCCGTGACCCGCTTCATCGCCCACGCGGACAGTGACTCCCAGCTGGTCAAGCAGGCCCTGGAGCAGCGCAGCGGCATGCCCATCGCCATCAACCGCTGATCCCGCCTGTCGGTATTCCGAGCCCCGGCCACTGTCGGGGCTTTTTTATGGCGCGGGGGAGGGGATCATCAGGGTAAACCCTTGGCAGATCGGGATAAAATCCGGCCTTATTGCAATTGAGTGGTTGCTTGGTTAGGTGTTAAACGTTTTCCATGTGTTTTTTATTTGTTAAAAGTGGTTGTGGTCCGGCGATCTGCTGATTACTCTAGGCCGGTTTTTTTAAGGAAGAGTCCGTCGCAAGAACGGGCACAGACGTCACATAACGGAGTTTTGAATGACAGCTAGCACCCCCATGCTCATCACCTTTCTGGTGTACATCCTCGGGATGGTGTTGATCGGCTTCATCGCCTATCGCGCCACACGTAACTTTGACGACTACATTCTCGGCGGCCGCCGGATGGGGAGCTGGGTGACCGCCCTCTCCGCCGGTGCCTCCGACATGAGTGGCTGGCTCCTGATGGGCCTGCCTGGCGCCGTCTTCATCGGCGGCATCTCCGAGAGCTGGATCGCCATCGGCCTCATCATCGGCGCCTACTTCAACTGGCGCTGGGTGGCCGGTCGGCTGCGGGTTCACACCGAGAAGAACCGCAACGCCCTGACCCTGCCGGACTATTTCACCTACCGCTTCGAAGACAAGAGCCGGGTGCTGCGCATCCTCTCCGCCCTGGTGATCCTGCTGTTCTTCACCATCTACTGCGCCTCCGGCGTGGTGGCCGGTGCCCGCCTGTTCGAGAGCACCTTCGGCATGAGCTATGACACCGCCCTCTGGATCGGTGCCGCGGCCACCATCACCTACACCTTCTTCGGCGGCTTCCTCGCGGTAAGCTGGACCGACACCGTGCAGGCGACCCTGATGATCTTCGCCCTCATCCTGACTCCGGTGTTCGTCATCATCGCCGTGGGCGGCATCGACACCGCCATGGTGCAGGTGGCGGCGCAGAACGCCAGCAACCTCGACATGTTCAAGAACCTGGACTTCATCGCCATCATCTCTCTGATGGCCTGGGGCCTGGGCTACTTCGGCCAGCCCCACATCCTGGCGCGCTTCATGGCGGCGGACTCCCACCACTCCATGGCCAGCGCCCGTCGCATCAGCATGACCTGGATGGTGCTGTGCCTGGGTGGCGCCGTGGCCATCGGTTTCTTCGGCCTGGCCTACTTCTCCACCTTCACCGAGCAGGCGGGCGGCGTGACCGCCAACCCGGAGCGCGTCTTCATCGAGCTCTCCAAGATCCTGTTCAACCCCTGGATTGCCGGCGTGCTGCTCTCCGCCATCCTGGCGGCGGTCATGAGTACCCTCAGTTGCCAGCTGCTGGTCTGCTCCAGCGCCATCACCGAGGATCTCTACAAGCCCTTCCTGCGCAAGAACGCCTCCCAGAAAGAGCTGGTGTGGGTCGGCCGCGCCATGGTGCTGCTGATCGCTCTGGTGGCCATCGCCGTCGCCACCAACCCGGAAAACCGGGTGCTGGGGCTGGTGAGCTACGCCTGGGCCGGTTTCGGTGCCGCCTTCGGCCCCGTGGTGCTGCTCTCCGTGCTCTGGTCCCGCATGACCCGCAACGGCGCCCTGGCGGGCATGCTGGTCGGTGCCCTGACCGTCATCATCTGGAAGCAGTTCGGCTGGCTGGGTCTGTACGAAATCATCCCGGGCTTCCTGTTTGCCACCCTGGCCATCGTGCTGTTCAGCCTGCTGGACAAGGCCCCCTCCAAGGCCATGCAGGATCGCTTCGCAGAAGCCGAGCAGGAGTTCCAGAGCCCCATGGCAGACGCCATCGCGGCAAAATAGCCCCCGCCTCGACGACAAAAGCCCCGCAACTGCGGGGCTTTTTAATGGGCAAAACATGCCCATGGCAGGGATTAGGCGGCGCGCCTGCCCAGCCGTTGCACATCCTGGCGGGCGGCGGCCCCGGCCTGGCCGAGCCAGCGCTGGCGGGCCCCCTCATCCGAGGTGTGGACGGGCCCCAGATGCTGGCGGTGGGTCAGCCGGATGCCGCACAGCCCCAGCACCGGCTTGTCCAGGGTGCGATCCAGGGGGGCACCCTGCCACCAGCGGTAATACCAGGGGGGGCTGTCCATGGTGAGCAGCAGGCGCGCCGTCTTGCCGGCGAGCAACTGCTCCGGGTGCGCCTTCCCCAGCTGGTAGCGAAAGGCGAAACCCGGCAGCAGGGTGCGATCCAGCAGCCCCTTGAGCCGGGCTGGCAGGTGGCCCCACCAGACGGGGGCGACGATCACCAGATGGTGGGCCTCCACCAGGCTCTGCTGCAGGGCCTGCAGATCGGGCTCGAGGGGTTGCGCCTCGTCATAGCCATGGTGCAGGTCCGGCGCGAAAGCGAGCTCCCCCACGTGATGCAGGGTGACGCGCGCGCCCCCTTGCTCGGCGCTGCGGGCATACTCCCGGGCGAGGGCGTGGCAGAGGCTGTCGGGTTTGGGGTTGCCGTTGAGAACAAGCAGGTTGGGGGTCATGGTATGGCTCCTTGAAGTGAGCCCCCATTACACCCCTTGTCCCATGGGACAGAGTCAAGCCACCTTTTGCCCCCGATCCACGGCGGCGGGATGATCCCGCTCGTCGGGGGATTGCCGCGCCGGGGCGCCATAGCGGCAGGGGTGCTGCGCCAGCAGCGTGGCGCACTGACTCAAGCCCTGATGCTGGCGTTGCAGCCGGGCGACCTCCGCCTCGATCTGCGCCAGCTTGTCCGCGATAAGCTGCTCCACCTTCTGCCAGGGGAAGTGGTCGAGGCTGGTGACGCCCGCGAGCAGGGGAACCAGCTCCCCGAGCTTGCAGCCAAGCCGCTGGGCCTCGCGGATAAAGCCGACCCACTCCAGATCCTCGGCCCGGTAGACGCGATACTTGCCGCGCCGCCTGGGCTCGGGCAGCAGCCCGAGCTGCTCGTAGAGACGGACCGCCTTTGGGGTGGTGCCCGCCAGCCGGGCAAATTCGCCGATATACATATTGCTGCTCGCAAAGGTTGTTCGAGTAGGGGCTCACTATAGGCCAGTGGCAGGGGGGAATGCATCCCCAGGGGGGAGGGGGGGCCCTTGGCGCGGCGCAGGGGCAGTTAATTGCGCAGCCGCGCTCTGGATGTGACTTTGCCCCATAGAATGCGAGGGCCTTGCCCTCGACGGGGTTTCGCCCGCCCTTCGGGCCGGGGCGAGTGACTTTGGAAAGACCCACTTTTTATTGCAAGTAAGACCAAAGGTCTTTTCCCCCGGCAAGCCGTCCGCTTCGCGGATCCCCTCGCCTCCTTCATCGGGTCGGACGGATCGCCGCACACGGCACATCCCTGCGCCGCCTGCGGCTGCGCCGTCGTCCATGACGGCGCTCCTGACGCGTTGAACTCGGCTCGGCGGCTTTCAGGGGGAAACAATACCCTGCCTGTCTGCGGCGCAGTGAGGTGTATCGTAGGGGCGGGATATGGCCGAGCTGACCCGTGATGGGGCCGCAACAGGCGCTGGTGGATTGGTGATCTCCACTATAAGAGAAAATGTGGTCATCCACGGAGAACCCATAAATTCCATTTATAGTGACTCTGGCGAGCCAGACAGGACCACCTGGTGGCCGAAATGGGCTCCCCAAGGGGATTCCCCGACCCTTGTTTATGTCGTGGCTGGGTTATAGACGATAGTTTGAATACGCTGAGCTATTCGCACCTGTGAACTGAACACCAACATCGGTACCGAGCAAAATTCCAGAGGTTACGAATCACTCCTTGATGCTTTGCGATGCTTTAATCTGGCGTCGATTTTATCCGAAAGATCTTGGAAACCGTCCAGATCAAAAGGGGCGTAAATGCGCTTGAGGCTGTTGGTTCGAATGACCATGCAATTGACGATGAGCAATTTTCCCATACTCACCCCCACCATCTCGGCATATGGTATGGATACTTTTCGGAAAAAACGGTTTCTACCAACAACATCGTCACTACTCAATTCGACTGAAAACAACCTGGACGCTTGCGCCATCACGAACAATACAACGAAGGCTGCTAGCAGTATTTTCAGATATTGGTAAAAGAGCCAGATACCCAGCTCCATGTTGAGTTGAGTTTTGAATGCACTGAGCGCAACGAATCCTACAAAAATCAATGTGATAAATATAAAGAACCGCTTGCTCATGAGGAGCAATGGGCGTTGCCAATTCAAAGAATACTTCATGATTTCTTCCTGCTAGATTGAGGCATACTGTCCAGATACCAAGCTGACAAGGTGCTATCACCAATACATATACAACAGTCATTACCACGGTTTATTAGAGTTGGTGACATCACGTGTTGAAATATTCTATTTATACATTCATTTCCCAAAGGCCACTTTAATGATATTTCCTTGGCATACTTCATACTTTTGTTCAAGTTTCCATTTAGGGTTTTGCTGCCATTTAATACCAGTCTCTATACAAAAACCTACACCACAATAAGCTATTACACTATTTGTGATCCTAGAGCCCATAACCGTTGTGCCAGAGGCGGAAAAATCAATGTTGGTCTCACCTATAGCAAAGTTAATTTCAACGGCCGTTATTGGGAAATTAAAATCAGAGTTGTATGAAATACCAAACATAGATTGAAGTTGCTCTTTGTCTTCAACTTCAGAGAATCGTAAATATAAATGGTCTCCATTACTATAGTGTATTTCTAACTCCTTCCCTTGAGGAGGAGATCGAAGATCAACTGGATTGCCAATATTTTCCCAAGAGTTTTCATCTATTATTAGTCGCTCTTCAGCCCTTAAACTAAGCATACTAATGCTCAGTCTTTGAAAACCACTAGCATCTCGTGAAAATGATACCAAATTATGCCCATCAATTTGGACAGGTATTGGTGTCTCATAGTAAAGGTTACCACCAACGATCGATAGTAGGTCTCTGCGCAGCCAATCTAGGTTGCCTCTTACTTGTTTAGAGTGAACGCGGTTCATTTTAAAATCATGAAGTTGTTCGACTGTATATGCATTTCCATCTGCTTTTTTATGGTGTTGAGCACATAGCGCAATCATGCCTTTAGGATCATTGTGTGGTTTGATATGAATCGGAGGGTCAAAATGATGGTATTCCAAGTATGGGTTACCGCAATCTTTAACTGGGCAACCAAAGCCGACCTCTTCTCTCAATATCTCTTTGACCTTTTTGGGAATAGATGCTCTTTTAGCCACCGATCTCTCCTAAATGTGTAATGTGTTCATAGCTATCGAGGCTTTACTGCGTCCAGTATCCTAAAACGGAGTAATGACCGCGAGGGCAGACGATTTATTATCAGGCTATCATATGATATGTCTATTCGCGATTTTTAGATTTTGCTTCGTTATTCTAACCTACTGGATATTATGCTCTTATTCATTGACTAGAAGAATTGTCTCATAGTTAGAAATCATATCATCACGAAAAGATTTAAAATCAGTCACAGATGTAATGCGACGACCTTCTTGTGTCATAATTTTTTTGAATGTGCTGGTGAAATAACTATTTAGCTCTGAGGATAAGTCGCGCAGGTATATGTTGTGGCCTTTTTTTTGAATTTCAATGGCAATTTTAAGTACTTCCTGTAGGGGTTTGTCATTACTAGCATACAGAAATTCTTTATTGCTTGGTTTTTTTTGCCAGTGTTCAAAGAACTTGTCTAACAGAAACAAATCCCAAGTCATGTTTATTAAACCTTGCTTATTTATCTTAGCTGATTGCTCTGGGGTATATTTCATTAACTTAGGTATCGGTTTTTTACCAAATAGTTTTATAGCAAAACAAGTGACAACGAGTGAAAACAAAAAATCATGATGACACCATTGCCAGAAGTATTTTAGTTTTTCTTCACCTGTAGTATCTTTCCTATAATAAAATAATTCAGTTACTTTAAGGACTAGTAAATATATTGTGTCCCACTTCTTAAGTCTTTGATACTCTACAAGTCGATATTTTAAATGAGAACGTTCTAAAGATCTTGGCTCAGGTAGTTCGATGGTATCAGTATTACCAAGTGCAAATTGGGCTAAAACGTCCATATCTGCATTGTCAATTTGACGAAACAGTATCAAGTCATCAATTAACTCATCAGGGCACTGATTTCTATAGTTCAATTTTTCATATATTGCAATTGTTGGGTCAAGAATTATATTCGTGAATTTAGCAAAAACCATCAAAGCTATAGCATTTCTGTGCAATGGTTGTTTTTTATCTTTTTTTACAGCATTTAGCACATACTGATATATGTTAAGGTCTAGATGGATTGTATATTCTACATTATTAAATTCTAAGTTATATAGGTATGCTGATGGATTATATATATCTCTCACATTTCCTAGTGTAAATGAATGAACGAACCAATCATTCTCAATCATCTTGTCGATTATGTTCCCCGCATAAAATGGGAGTTGATAAACTACGAGTGCCATTTTAAATTATTTTTCCTATAGATAGATTTTTTTATACTTACCACTTTTATTCCTTCATAGTTGCGAAGATGCTCCAAGATGGGGATCTAAATTGCTGAAGGTATGGAATAGTGTAGCTAGAAAGTGATCACCACCGACCCCGCGCTGCGCTTTGCCTCGCCGTGATAGACCGCTTCAATATTATTGCCGTCCGGATCGAGGACAAAGGCGGCGTAATAGCCGGGGTGATAGACCCACTCGCCGGGGGCGCCGTTATCCTGGCCGCCATGGGCCAGCGCTGCCTGATAGAAGCGATCGACTGTGGCACGGTCCTGCGCCTGGAAGGCGAGATGATGGCGACCGGTCAGTGCGCCGAGCGCTGCCGGGCTGTCGATGGATGTGACAAACAGCTCGTCAGCCCAGAAGTAACCCTCACCCGCGCCGCCGATTGGCACATCGAGGGTGGCCAGTATGGCCCTGTAAAAGCGCTCGCTGGCGGTCAGGTCTTTCACCACCAGCTGGAGATGGTCGATCAGCCGACCCCGATGCAGTGTGTGCGTTTCCATACATTCACTCCACTCGACATGGTTGAATCAGTCACTTACCTCTTGCCGGTTGTGCCCTTTGGCGACGCTACCGCCCTGAATGTCAGCTTCCAGCTTGCTGCGATTGACCAAAGGGGCGTGGTTGGCATGGCTCATGGGAGACTCCGACGAGGCGTGTGTTGCCAATTGGCTATATTAACGGCCAGCGAGCGAAGGGAAAGGAGGAAATGGCGAATTGCCGGGCAAGATCAACAAATGGAGGCCAGTCCGAAAGCCTGGCGTCCGGGCTGGATTGGCGAGAGGGGGTTGGGGATAGGTAAAAGGGGGCGAGTGGCCACCAACTGGTGACCCTCTTGCTGTCTGTACGGAAGTGGTTGCCCGGCCTCTGGCCGGGCGGGGGATCAGTTGCCCGGGATCTCGTTGCAGTTGAGGGTGGGTTGACCGTAGCGCTCCAGCATGGCGTCGCTCCCCTTGGTCCAGAGGGTGAGGTTTTGCCCCTCGTACCGGGCGCCGCTGGCGCTGGGGGTCTCATAGGCGAGCACCTGCTGCTGGTTGTTACCTTCGCTCAGGTTGATCATGGCGGCGGGCCGCTTGGCCTCGTTGTAGAAGTAGGTGGAGAGGGTGAGGCTCTTGCCGCACTGGTAATCAATCGGCGTCGGCACCCTCAGCTGGCCCCCTTTTATCTGCAACTCGGTGATCCGCAACTGGTAGCTCTCTTCCACGCATTGGCGCAGGTCGCCCGCCTTCCAGCAGTCGTTGCGCCCCTTGATCCAGCCGCGCTGGATGGCGCGCTCGCTCTTCTGCTGCTCGGGGGAGAACCCGGCAATCGCCTTGGGATAGAGGGCTGACAGCTCGTTATCCAGCGCAGCCAGCCCGGCATCCTTGCAGATAAGGGTTTCGGCGGCGCCTTTCGCCTTGGCGCACTCGAAGGACGGGGTGGCCGCCGTGGCCAGCAGAGGGGAAAACAGCAGGGTTCCAAGCAAGATCTTGTTCATCGACAGGGCTCCAACAGGGGGCATGATGCCCCGTGATCAGAGCACACTTTACACCCGAAGTAGGCAGGAGCACCCCGTGTTTTTGGGTGCCGGGCGGCCCTGCATGGCAATCAGACGCCGGCCAGCGCCAAGGTCTGGCGGCTGCGCCACAGCCGCTCGTGGAAGAAGAAGACGACGGTGTTGATGGCAGGTTCGATCAGTGCCATCACGCCGCCGGTGAGCAGCTCGCCACTCAGCAGGTAGGCGACACCGAAGGCCACCGAGAAGTGGACCAGGGCGAAGCTGCTGGTCTTGGCCTGCAGGCTGTGCTCAGGCTTGAGCTTGTGCCAGCCAAGGTCGTGGAAGTAGAAGGCGACCGTGTTCACGGCGGGCTCGATGAGGGCGATCAGGCTGGCGGTGAGCAGTTCGCCGGTCAGCAGGTAAGCCACGGTGAAGGCGACACAAAAGTGCAGGATGGCGAAGCTGATGGTCTTTTTCATGGTGGTGTCTCCTCTGGCGATGAAGGCAGTATCACTCAGAACTCCATTAAATGAAAATCATTCTCATCTATCAGCGAAATAGAAAATGCCTATCGACCGGGGGAGGCCCCACCAGATTGGGAGTTGCCCGGGACCACAACGGCGCTAGAGTGTGCCTTTTGCCATGAAAAAGGAGCTTTCATGACCATCAACTCCAACCTGTTTGTTCTCTTCATGCTGCTGCTGATGATCGTCGTCGGCGTGGTGGCCTGGCGACTGGCCCGGCGCAAGAGCCGCCACCCGGGGCTCGTCACCTTCCTGTGCGTACTGCTCTGCCTGGTGCCGCCCTTTGCCCTGCTGGCGCTGCTCATTCTGGCGCTCTGGCGGGACATGCCCGCAGGCGCCGATGCCAGGCAAGCCTAGTCTCTCCCGCTACTGCCGCAGTTATAGAAAAGCCCCTTGCGGAGTTTTCAAAAGAGAAGATAACTTAATGAAACAAAAGGATTTGTTACCGTCAATGTCCACACGTTGACCACATCGAGACAAAAAGCCCCAGCATGCTGGGGCTTTCGATTTTGAACAGGCTAAAAGATAGAGGCTTTACCCTTCGGTCTTGTCACGAATATCAGTGCTCGGACCGTTGCTTTGTACCGACTTGATCCCGTTCTTCGCTCCCTCCTTGCTTGCATACATTTCACTGGTGGCAATAGGTTCGCCATTCGAAGCATGAAGCACAAAGTAAAACGGTTGGTCTGTTGCTTTCTTAGATTTGTGAATTACGTAATAACCCATGCTCAACTCCTTTGATTACCATGCTGGATTGCATGGTTGCTAAATAACATACTCTTGCTGGTTGATTTTTCAACAAAAGAGGGGGCCAGTTGAGGATCAAAGGTATGACTACTGCCGCGCTTCGCTTGCCTCCCAGGGAATAGACAAGATGAAAAATTATCATCTTGTCTATTCCCTGGGCCATGGATTTATCCGAATGAATTCGTTTTATCCCTCTGATCTCTTTATGATATGTTCCTTGTGGATTTTATGTTCCATACCGGTCATTTAATGAGGACGCCATGAACGAATTTCTTAAAACTCTACTGAATATCTGTAGCCTTCGGGCAGCTTTGCGTGACTTGTCATTTGAGCAGTTGGAAGAAGTTAAAGATAAGTTTGACCAAGTGCATGCGGAGCTTTTCGCTGCAACTGAAAAAGAGCGAGCAGCGCAAGTTGAGCATCAACGCAAATTGGCAGAATTTTCTGAAATGCTGAAAGTCGCGGGAATAGACCCTCGTGACTTGGTAGGTAATGCTGCCCCAGCTACCAGCACGGAGAAGGGGAAGAGCAAACGAGCGCCACGCCCACCAAAGTATAAGTATCAGGAAGATGGGCAGGAAAAGACCTGGACAGGTCAGGGGCGCATGCCGAAAGCAATAGCCGAGCAGATAGAGCAAGGTAAAAGTCTAGAACAGTTCGCAATTTAAATAAACCGCCGTAAGGCGGTTTTTAATATCTAGATATTGTTTAAAGGTGTTTAAAGGTGTTTAAAGGTGTTTTAAGGCTTTTTTCGTTTGTAAATATAATTGACGATTAGCACGGAAAAAATAAAACACAGAGGAGATATTAGATAAAGGATGAAATCAAAATAAAAGGCAGAATATGTTTCACCTGTATAGCTTCCTTTTAGTATATATTTTTCATATATAGAAAAAAGTGGCTTGGTAATTGTCACAAGTGACATTAACAATAAAAACAGAAACGTAAATAATATAATTATGACACGTATCATTCAGACATATCCCAAAAAATAACTTTCGACGATCGCTTCAAGTCAGACATGCTTAGCAATTGCTCTGAAAAACCAGGAAGTAACAGCCTAACCTGAGATGCCATAAAACCTAGGCTTGCTAACCTGTTATTTTTCCAAAGATCTATATGATCTCCTGTTCGTCCACTTTCCCCTGGACGCTGCCAATAGTCTTGAAAGAAAACGATACCTTGTTTACCTGATATCTTTTCTTCAAATTCATCCCCAGACATTACTATAGCAACAGGGCAGCCAGCAAATGGTCTCTTTTGAAGGTAATCAGCAAGCTCTTGAGCCCTGATTGCATGAATCCCTTTCCCTTCAGGGCTTGGGGTGGGACATTGCCAACAACGAGTGCCTCTGAATGATTTCATTAATACGCCATTAGAATATAATGCCTGGCTAACATTGATGGCACAGTGATCACTAAAAATATCATTACCTGTTTTAGGATCTTTGTGAATTATATTATCTGGATATGCATCCCAGATCTGGTCAAAGGTGATAGTATTGTGCTCAATTGTTTTTACTGAGCCAACCTTGTCATTTGTTTTTAATTTAAATGCATTGTTAGGCACTTATCAACCCCTCCATTAATGCTAATGCTTCATCCCCCCAATAGATAGCGAACTCACCTTCTTGTTGTGTTTTAATTCTTTTCGTTAGACCTGAAGTATCTGTTCGGCCAGAGATAATATCGCCAGAGTCATTTACTGCATAATATGGGTAATCTGAGACTGGCTTACCGGCAGCCATCAGCTGAATTTGTTCATCAAAAAACAATGGAGGTATAAATTCAGTTGGACCTGGATTGTTACCGGAGACAGATACGTTCCCCACAATCACAGAGCTATTACCTATGATAACTCCACCACAATCAATGGCGGCACCAGTCATTGCAATGGGTTTTCCATTAATCAATATATTTGATATTCCAGATGCGATACTACGGGGGTGTGGCGGATTGTTGGGTTTATCATGTGGTTCTAATGGATCGCCAACACGAGCAACAGGCATACCATCAATTTGCACATCAGGTGAGCCAGCAGTCACCTTGGTGGGTTTGAAACCATCATGGTCTGTGCCTATGTTCCCTACAATTGCCGCCTTCATAAGTAGCCCCATTTGAGATTCAGTGGCTCGATAGTATCCCCATAGGCATAGGTGTTCAAATTTTCATTCTTTCAGTTTTCTGAGTTGAGCATATTGCAAGCAAGGCATTGATTTTAAATAGCTTTAAACCATTTTCGTAAACTAACCCACCACTTCATTTTTTCTAAAGCACTCACGGAAAACAACAAAAATACTTTAATAACAATAAGTTGCAAGCTTGCGTTATCCACAGCTGAGCCCTGAAAAAATGAAAATTCTTGGAAAAATCTTCATGTCGTTCAGTTCACATTCAACTAAGAAACCCCAAGTACGACGTGCCCTGGCAGGGGGCTTTGCAGAAAAGCAGTATTGCAAAAATTTCTATCCATGGAGCCCGCAGGCGGGAGCGGATGAGCGCGGTTTCCGTGGCGTGTACTCGTCTGTGGACCATGCTGCCAGCGTACGCAATCTCGGTGCTATTGAATTGCGTTATGTGGTGGAAGGCTGGCGGGCATGCTGGAATGCCAAGCGATCCGCTGAGGGGCCGCTGGTGTGGTGCTATAGCATGTAACCGTGCTGATTGCTTGCTTCGCGCCATTGTGTCGCTCTGCCTGATGGAGCAGCTTCATACTGCGTGAATTCAGATAATAAGTGCACCCACCCATGGTGCATAGAAGGGAACTTTCCCTGGCCATGCTCAGATGTTGTTAGGCTGGAGCGGAAGAGCACGGTTTCCGTGATTTGCAAATTTCCGTTGGCAAACGGTAATTCTATGCTGCATTGTGGTAAACCACTCATGGAGAAATTAAAGTATCCTTCGATTGGGTCGTTGGGGCGTGATGGGTTACGCGTGGGAAGATCGAGCTCCTTTTAATATAGTTATATGCTGCCATATAGAGAATGGAATTCTATGATAATGGATGCACTGATGATTGACTTTTGGCGAATTGTAACAATACACAAATCTAATACAATATGGCTGTTCGATTAACAGTTAATTGGGTGCTAAGTATTTCACACTCTTAGAAGCACCTACCACCCAATACTATTGTAAAATGCTAATTTTACATGCTCATACTGCTGGGACTCTCAGCAAATCACCATCACGATTACCAATTGAAATGTGTGTAATAGTACCACCAGAAACTTTATTTAATAGACGATATATGTTTTCAGGGTATGATGCAACTTTAGTTCTCTTTACGATATATCCATCAAGGTTTTTTAAATGATATTTAACGCTATTAGCTTCTAATGCTTCTGCGAAACTCGGAGGAGTTTCATTTCTGCTTCTGTAGATGAATGCGTATTTAATATTTAACTTAAAAAAATCCTCTCTAGAGATCTCAGGTATATATTTTTTCACAAAAGAGTAAAGCGTCGATACTCCCTCATGAATTTTTAGGCGTATTTCGTCCTTAGAGCTTTTGCCATCCTTAAACTCCACGAAATACAGTGCCGAATTATTTAAAAATAATGCATCCGGTGATTTTTCTTTGTTTTCACAATCTGGATGACAATTTAAAACACTATCATAATTGAAGGCTGTTATATCTGAGTGTATGAAGCTAGTATTGTCGCTGTTATTGTGACTCAATTGAGTGATGGTTGAGATGGCGCCTGGGTACACCTCAATAAGTTTGTTATATATCACTTCTTCATTAGAAATCATCATACAGCTCCTCGTTTAATTCAAACAAAGGGGCTGAAAGCATTTTTACAGCCGGCGATATGTTTCCGCTTATATCTCTTAGTATTGCCCTATCTTCAACTTTTTGTGCAAGATAGAAATTATGCTGTAGTTTCTTTTTTTCACAAAAACCTTTTAGAGCCTCCAGCATATATGGACTGTGTGTTGTAACGATGATTTTGGCACCAAGAACAATTAAATCACATATAGCTCTAGCATATTCAACCTGCCATTTAGGATGTAAATTAATTTCAGGCTCATCAAGTATCAACAATGAGTTCGGACCAGCATGTCCAGACTGAACCAATATGTCAAATATCCCGAGAGATTTTATTCCTGATGCCACATTACAGGAATTAACTTTGTAGTTTCCTCTATCTAATAAAAACTCAGAGCTGTCTTTGTCATAATATAACCGCCCCTTATATGTATTGCTTAGGTTCTGATTTACATGATGATAATCATCATACAGATTATAAGTGTAGATAGAGGATTTTATTTTATCTGACACATCTTTAATATGAAGAGGTAAAGTAAACCCCATTCGATTGCTTGAAATATCAAAGAGGGTTTTAGCTACATCGGTAAAATTATGGAACTGGATTACAGATGGGGTGTCAACGAACGTTGCATCCTCGAATCCCATATCATCATAATAATCAAAACGATTAATGCCATCTTTTGTCCATATGATATTTATGAGCGGTGACTCACCATCTTTTATATATACGTGAGTATGCTCAACACTAGCTATTCCTTTAGGGAATACATCCCCCCTAAATTCAGAATAAAAAGCACGACGAACAGCCTTATATATAGCCGTATGTTGATCTTCTTGTTCAAAAATTATATTTTTAATTTCATTTAGATCTGCCATTATTGAGTTGAAAAGCGATTCATCTATTGACGATGATGTTTCCAGTTGCTGCGCTCTAGAAAGAGCTGCAACACGTTCAATAATTGCCTTTTCATGATAAAGCCTGATTTGCTCGTAGATCCTACGAGGATGAAACAAATCTCTCAACTCTGCGTTATCATTGAGATTAACTTTTCTTCTTAAAGAAAAATAAATTCGCTCAGCAAGAGCCATGACTTTTATTTCTTTATCTTCCTGCAAGTTCTCTTCATATCTGGCACTGGCTTTCACCAAGGCAAATAATATTTTTCCTACGGTGCTTTTGCCTGTGTCATTTTCACCTGCAATGACTGTTAAACCGCCTATTTTTACATTGGCTTCTATAATGTTGCCAAAGTTTTTAATTGAAATGTCCATGTTCACCTATCATTAGATGTCAAGTCTTTTTCATTATCCACGTTTATCTGCCAATATGAAAATAGAAAATCATTAGCATTACAGGCCTACCATTGAAGAATAGCTAAGTCAAATCATTTTGCTCTATATAGGTGATCTCTATTGCGTGAGTTTTGGGCTAACGTGATGAAGACTTCAATACCATAATGAACATGGCAAAGGTCTGGATTACGTCCTATCTGCGTACAGTTATTGCCAGAGCTCCAAGGAGCGCAGCTAGCGCCGCTTGAGGGCACCTCGCTACGCTCGCTCAACACCTCCTCGGCACTCTCTGTGGGCTTCTCGGTTGCCTTACGGCGCAGCACCCAGCCATCCAGGCGGGTCGCCTTGATAGTCTTGCCAGCGGCCACCCCCACTAACCGGATCACATCTTCCCCGTACTTATTCTTGGCTGGGTCTAGCAGGTGATGCAGCCGCACCGGACGGGCATCCCGTGGGCACACAGGGCCGCCCATGGAATAGGTAAACTCTTTCCAGTTCGCTGCATCGGCATAGCGTCGGCACTCTTCCATTATCTCGTTCTCAAGCGGTGCCACTGTCCGGCCTTCCTGCTCTTGTACTCGTCCAGGTAGTCGCCGTAGTTCTCGCCACACACTCACCGATGGGCCGCCCAACTGTTGGAACTGTCGCAGGCCCCAGAGGGACGCCCAGGCTCTGACCCGTCTTGCCCCTTCGCTGGCGGCAGTCTCGGCTTCTAGGTCGCCTTCATCGCCTATCTGGTGACCGTCGATGTTCTTGGCGATGTATTTGACGATGTAGCCGACGGCTCCACCCTTGGCCGGATCCATCATCTTCCAGTCAAAGCGCGGGGTGATGTCGCTATAAGGTCGTTTGCTCACGGGATGGCGCTTGCGCTCAAGGTCGCCTCTGTCATGGCTCAGGGCATAGCGCTGCATCGTGCTGATTAGCTCATGCTGTTGCGCGGGGTTGACGAACAGCAGCAAGTGCCAGTGAGGGGTGCCGTCGTGGTGAGGCTCAACCACCCGAAAGCCGAAATACTCGATACCACGGCGAGCCAGGGCGGCGCGGCATCGCTTCCAGAGGGTGCCGAGATAGTTGTTGGTGTCGCGGGGCGTGTGCCCCAAGTACTTGGGGTTTTCGGTGGTGCGGGTGGGTTGGCCATGTCTTTGCAGGGTGGTTTTCCAGGGGTGGTATTGGCTTGGGGCTGTCCAGGTGAAGAACAGGCCCACATAGCCCATGTCGTCCGCCGCATCGGAGAAACCCCGCGCCCTCACCACCAGTTCATCCCGACGGTTAGACGGGTTGGCCATGGAGCTGGCCACCGCATCGGCCAGGGAGATAGTAATATCGTGCTCTTCGTTGTAGGCCTCCATGCTTTTGAGCCACTGCTCGGCGGCTTGTTGGCGCTCGTTGAAGGCCCGCAGGGCGTAACTGGAGACGTAGGGCGACACACCGCGCCGCACCTTGCCGAGCAAGATGGCGCAGTGCTCCTGGTATTGCTCCCAGAGCTTGCGCAGTTTGCGCATCCACCATTGCGGGTCGAGCCAGCGGATAAGGTGGGCGGCGATGAAAGTGTCGCGGGCCTCGGTACTCTTGAATGCGGGTAGGGTGGGCAAGAAGCCCCAGGGTTTGAGAGGCTGGCCGCAGACCCGCCAGAGGTAGGTGGCTGGCATGGTGTCAGCTTGGCCATTGGTGGCGGCATCCAGCAGGCGCTGGACGCGCTCGACGTAATCCACAGCCAGCTTTTCGCGGCGGTCTTTATGCTGCAACTGCTCAAGCGGTTCGGGCAGGTCGGCTTGTACCTGTCGGAGCACCTTCACACGGTCGCATAACCAGAGATTGGCATCCTTGCAGGTGGCGCCCTTGAGAATGGCCGGCGCCCGCCTTGCGCAGTAGCCCGTGAACAGCTCACCGATAAGCGCATCGGTCAGTTGCACCGACCCGCCTTGGCCACGCTTGAGGGAGAACATCAGCAGGTCGAGCGCCCAATCCAGGTCATAGGCGCCAGGGATGCCGATGAAGTAAGAGCGGATGGTTTCTTCGCTGGCGGGGGCGTGGTGGTCGCGTTGTTGCGGGGGCTTGCGGGCATCGTCCAGCGAGTAAAGAGGCCGCATTCCTATTTGCAGGATATGCACCATGCGCAGAAGGCGTGTCCGCAGTACGGCGGCAGAGGGTTTGCGGCGGGGGTGGCCTTTGTCAGTGTGACGGGGGTGACTCATGCCTGACCCCCTACGCTTGCCCGTTGCGCCCTGGCGTTGGCTATGGCGAAGGTGTGGGACTGGTGCAAGGTAGCGCGGGCCAGCCTGCACATGTGCAACAGTGCCCGTGCTTGGGCCCTGTCACGAATGCCCCTGACCCGTCGCCGGATACGCAAGGTGGCGAGGCGTGATTGCAGGCGGTAAAGGCGCAGATGGTCACGGCGTAGGGACTCACCCCAGAATACGGACAAAACGAGTCCCTCCGCTTGCTGGGCGGCATTGAATTTGGTACTGTTCATGGGTCTTCTCTATCTGCTAGATGGACTGACACTGAGGGAACCCTGGCCGGTTCCCTTCTTCATTTCTGGCGTTCAGCCTCCTGCTTGTTGTCCCTTCCCTGGGTTACTCCTGCTTACTGCTCTTCTAGCTCCCGCTGCAAACATTGGCGCTTGCCTGGGCTGTTGCACAGCTCCAGCAGATCAGCCGCTTGCGGACGGGTCGAGGTGGCCAACACCTCACGGGCGGCGGGGTTGTCGCCCTCCAGCGCAA
>OKEV01000124.1_pt1 | contig 42063 bp, 39 predicted proteins | sample 1611141 | NCBI WGS metagenome assembly OKEV01 (sample SAMN04436713, study PRJEB24849) | human gut metagenome | biome: human gut; feature: NICU; material: stool | host: Homo sapiens | place: USA: Saint Louis, MO | collected 2010-08-30
TGGCCATGTCACTGGCTCGCTTGGCGGATGGGCTCAGGGTGTGGCTATAGGCCAGCGTGGACACCCAGGAGTGGCCGCAACTGGCGTCGGTGCATTGGCAATAGAGGTTGGCGACCCCCGCAGTCATGCGGTTGGTCTTGGTGATGCGGCCCAGTTGGCCGCACTCGGTGCACATCACGCGCATAGTGAATACCTCCAAGGTTATTGGATGGGGTTCGCGGATTTGCTGGAATGCAGCATCTTGCGGGAGGCGAGGAACGCATCGAGATCGGCGCGTTCGTAGAGGGTTCGGTTGCCGAGTTTGTAGTAAGGGATCTCGTACCGGCCATTACTGGCCCAGACCCCAAGGGTTTTCTCGGACAACCCAAGGTAGGCGGCAGCCTCACGGCGGGTGAGGCGTTGCGGAGTGTTCTGGTGTATTGCGGATTTCATACAGGCACCCTTGGTTTTGCTCGGATGCTGCTGATTTTCCACATAGGGCGCCATTGCGGGGAGGAAGAAAAATCACCCGATTTTTCTTCCGATCATGGTCAGAATTTTTTCTGCAAAGCCTCTTGTACGGGTTTGTCCCACAATCCCAGGTTGGTCAGTGTCTTTTCCCACGTATTGAGGCATTGAAGACTGGCGAAAGCTCGCGCATTTCGCTTATACGTCTTTCGGAAAGAGTCGGGCTGAATTTCTAAGTGTGGATACACATGGTCAATAATAAGTTCATCGGTTATTGTTCCATTCAATATTCGGCCAAAAATCATCCCATCCAACAATAAAATGTACTTATTGTTGATAATTTTCCTTAGGTTAATACTACTGGCTTTTGATGGTTCGGGCTTGGATGGAGTACCAGTATCCTTGCGCCAGCTTTTGAGTAACTTGGCCAAGTCATCTAGGATCTCTTCATCTGTATAATCAGAGAGGTTAACACTCATTGTAACCAACCTTCCATACGCCTCTTTATGCTCATACGAAAAGGCCTCTGATATTGGATGATAGATATAATTGGCACTAAAATCGTCCATGTCTTTATATTTATTTTTGTGTGCAATTGCTGACATATGTTTAACAGTAGCAACAGATAAAGGTTTGACGCTATGCTGTGAAGCTAGCGCGTTGGCGCTAACATTTTGTGATTGTTCGGCATAGGCCCCTGAAGCGCCTTGCCATGCTATTAACTCGATTCGAGAGAGTTCGCTAGCCGACAACATACTGTTAATATCAATCTTTAATTCATCAGGGTCTGGCTCATGAATAATGACAGAGTCAGATTCAAACATATCGAACCATGCATTAAAATAATGTTCTACTGTTGTATCTTGCTTTAAAAAGCCCTCAAATATTCTTGCTCTTAAACAAAGTTGCTCAATGAGTGTCTGCGATGTAAGACTCGTCAGCTCATGATACTTATCCATTTGGCAGAGAGATGCAAAAACAATTGGGAAACTCCCTGAAGCTTGTGCTCTCTGAAATTCCTCATGCTCATACCATTCTTGTAAAAACATTTAAATTCCTTCTCGACCAATATTGTTATGTAGACTCAACAATAGTCGGCGTTGCTCATCTTCTGGCAGCGTGGCAAAAATAGTCAACAAATTACTATTGGCATTATTTTTACTGTCTAGGCGGCCCGCATATTCCAAAATATCCCGTTCAATCCTGGTTGCCGGTTTACGCAGCTCGTCTGCGGTGAAGTGGATGTAACCCTGGGTGACATCGGCACTACGCAGGGTGCGGTGGTTCATCAGGCGCTTGATGGTGTACTGACCGACCTCGGCCAGTTCGGCCACGGTGCCGAAGGTACGGCGGGCATCGTGGCATTTGAACTCGAGCGGCGGTAGGCCGTCAGGGTTGGGGTTCGGTACAGTGGCCGCGCAGATCTTGGCTATGACGCGGCGAGGCTCATGGATAGGGCGGTCTGGATTGCGACCAGGGAACACGAACCGGCTCTGTTTCAGGTTCCAGTGCCAACGGCGGCGGAAAATGGTGAGCAGGGTATCGGTGATCGGCAGCTCCAACGGATCACCATTCTTGGTCTGGTCAATCCAGAAGTAGCCGCCGCTCATGCTGACCCGATCCCAGGTGAGCTGGAATACTTCAGCGCGGCGTAACCCCGTAAACAGCGCCATGTCGATGGCATCGCAGACGGTGGCGGTCGTATCGTCCCGCCAGTCGATAGCATGCTGTCTAACCTGCTCCACAGCATCCAGCCAGCGCCTTAGTTCGTGGGTGCGGATCCGGTCGTTGCGTCTGGGGGTGTTGTGCCAAAGCCGCTTGCTGCTCAGGACTTCAGTCGGTGGCTCGGGCAGCATGACTCGATCATTGGCATCCCGATAGTGATCACGGGCAAAGCGCCACACGGCCCGCAGTGTGCGCGCCCAGCGGTCGGCCTGCGCCTTGCTGCCCTTGCCGGTGCCCGCCTTGCGAAACTCTGGCGATGCACCGTGCCAGGCACTGGGCAACCCCTCGGTGATCGCCTTGTGGCGTACCTCGATCTTTTCCCGGGTGAGCTTGACCAAGGGGATCGTCATCCAGTCGCCGGAGTAGTTGGTCAGGTCGGCGCGGTAGTGCTTGGCCGTCTCGGGCCGGATCCGGTCGCCACGGCTGGCAAGATAGGCATCTATCGCCTCGCCCAGGGTGACTTTCAACTTGTCCTGTTCGCGGCGGATCACGTTGGGGTTCTGGCCAGTGATGGCCACCTCTCCCAGGATCTCCAGCGCCTTGGCGCGGGCCATGTCAATGGTCAGTGCCGGATAGCGCCCCAAGGTCGCCCTGATAAAGCGCCCCTCTTTCCTCTTGGCTACGCTAAACGACTTGCTGCCAGTGGCCCCGACCCGAAGCCTCAACCCCTGCACCATGGCATCACAGTACTCGACCTGCTTCCCCTCTGGTGCAGGGGGTAGGGCATCGATCGTGGCCTTGGTGAACTTGAACGCTTTCATCTTCCCCCCACAAAACCGGCTAGCCAGAGGAAGGGCAGGCAAGACAGGGCTTGTAACCTCTGTAACCTCTGACTATTTCAGGTGAGGTTACAAACAAACCCAGTAAAACCGTGGCTTGTAGAGAGATGTAACCTTGTAACCTCTGTAACCTCAAGAATGAAACCCTATGCGAGCTTTTTTGGCCCAAGGGGGAGTCGTGTGTGCCACTCCTTTCCCTGGCTAGCCTGCTCTTGGCCGACCAATCGATCCAGGTATCCTAGAAATCGATTGGTCGCAATAGGATACCTATAGGATATGACAGAGGGAGAATATAGGGGAAGAGCAGGGAAGGTCATAAAATGAACGATGCGCCATAAGGTATTGATTTATATAACATCGTATACTGTACGTAAATACAGTAAAATGCGTTTTTCCCACGCTCATAATCGATTGGTCGTGGGTTCAAGTCCCCCAGGGGCCACCATTTTCAGACAAAGCCGCTCTTTTGAGCGGCTTTGTCGTTTCTGGCGCTTACCAGTGTCTGTCCAGATCCTCGGCATAGAGTGCCATGGCGCGCCGGTAGGGAAGCAGGGCGGGATCCGTGGTGGTGGTCGCGAGGATCCCCAGCAGCGTCTCCATCCCCTCCTTGCTGCGCCCCAGGTTGTAGCAGGTCATGGCACGAAACACCTTGAACTCCACGGCATCGGGGAAGCGGGCCAAGGCCTCGTCAAAGGTGGCCAGCGCCTCGGCATGACGGCCCGTGGTGCGATAGGAGCTGCCAAGTCCAAGCAGGGCCCCGCGCAGCGACGCCTCGCCAAGCCCCAGCGACACGGCCTTCTGATAGAGCGGAATGGCCTCGGCCTCTCGCCCCAGCATGTCGTGCAGTCCGGCCACTTCGTAATGCAGCTCGGCGTGGGCCGGGTGCGCGATGAGTTGCAGCAGACCGTGCTGACGGGCTTCCTCGATCCGTCCCTCGGCCTTGAGGGTGTTCAACTGTTTCATATGTGCTCCTGCATGGGGATGAAGGATCAGTATGCCTGCCGACAGGCTGGCGGGGAACGGGTCATGGAGCCATGAAAAAGGCCTCCCGCCGATGGCGGGAGGCCTGGCTCGGCGCCGGGGCGCAATCGCCCTGGCGTGTGTCCAGCCTTACTGGGCGCTCAGGCTGTAGGCCAGGGTCTGGTCGTTGAAGCGCACCACATAGGCACCGACCACTGCCGTGGTGATGTCTGCCCCGGCCAGCTCGGCCACGCCATCCTTGTTGGTGTCGCCGTAGTTCTGGGTCCAGTCCCCCTTGACGTCGAACTTGAAGCGCTGGTTGGTCTGACCGTCGAAGGTGACAAGGGCTTCCCACTGATTGTCGGCGATCAGCGTCATGGCAAGGGATCCCCAGGCATTGGGGGTGCCGCGGAAGTTCAGGGTGGGCAGTACGCTGGCGTAGGTGCCGTTGTCGTCGGTGACGGTCACGGTGGCGCTGGCACTGGCGGTCAACCCTTCCGCATCGGTCACGGTGACCGTCACGGTATGGGTACCCGGGGTATCGAACCGGACTGTCTCCGTGGCGGCGGTGCCCCCGCTGGACCAGCTGTAGCTCACCACGCCGCCGTCATCGCTGGAAGCGGAGGCGTCGAACACCACGCTCTCACCCGCCTTGACGCTGAGGGTTTTGGGGGAGAGGGCGGCGACCGGTGCCTGGTTGCTGGTGAGGGGGGTGACCGTGTAGCGCAGATCGCTCTCGCTCAGGGTGATGCGGTAGGTGCCCGCCCCGCTGACCAGGATATCCTTGCTGCTGCCCTTGTCGGCGATGCCATCCCCTTCGTTGTCGCCGTAGTTCTCGGCCCAGTTGCCGAAGACGTCGAACTTGAAGCGCTGGGCACCGGTAGCGTCACCGTTGCCGGTCAGGGTGAGGGTGGCGGACCAGACACGGTTGGCATCGACGGTCATGGGGGTATTGCCCCAGGCGTTGTGGGTACCGCGCAGGTTCATGCTGCTGAACTTGTTGCCCGGCAGGACGGAACCACCGCAGGGGCTGGCCTTGGTGCAACCGGCGATGATGGCGGCCGCCTTCATGCCGGGGACGTTCAGGCTGGCCTTGCCGCTGCCATCGACGGTGACATAACCGCCGCTGCAGTAGTCATTGCCCCCCAGGAGGTTGCAGTACTCGCCGGCCGGCAGGCCGGTCTGCACCGAGGCCACCAGGCTGCCGCTCTCGTTGTTGATGGCGACGAAGCCCTTGTCACCGCGGCTGAAGGCTATCTGGTTGTTGCCGTTGTCCCACCAGTTGCTGACGGGCTGGCCTTCGGTCCGGTTGTGGAACAGGGCCATGTTCATGATGGTCGGTCGGCGCTGTTCGCAGTTCCACTGGCTGTCCGTGCAGGGCGTGCTGCCCGGCGCCCCCTTGTCGGTTTCATAGGTACCCATGTTTTCAAAGCGATAGCCCGACATCACCTGCTTCCAGCCATAGGGCCAGGCCATCATGAAGGTGTTGGCCAGATCGTAGCGGGCACCGCTCATGAAGGTGAGCATGCCGCCACCGCCGTGGCCGCGTTCGCGGTCGTGGTTGACCACGAAGACGAAGGCCTTGTTGGAGGGGAGCAGGCCCCAGCTCTCGCCCAGGGTCTTGAGGTTCTTGATCTGGCCGTTGAAGTTGGCGGCGAGATCGGTGCCGTATTTGAAGTCGGTGACGGTGTCGATATAGGTGTAGCGGCCCGGCTGAATATCGGGGGACTCCCCGCCTGCGCCGATCACCTCCAGGTAGGCCCTGGGGCTGCCCGCCTTGTCGAGGATGGCCTTCACATCGGCCGGCGCCATGTGCTTGGCCGCATCGATGCGAAAGCCCGCCACGCCCCAGCCGAGCAGGGTCTTCATGTAGGTGGCGATCTGATCCTGGACGTAGGATGAGCCGGTATTGAGGTCCGGCATGCCGTAGAGGGCGCCGTTCCAGACGTTGTTGCTGTCACCGTAGTTGGTGATGTCGCCGCTGTGATGGAAGTCGTTGTAGCCGAACTGGGGATATTGGTATTGCCCCGAGTTGTAGCTGCCGCCGCCGGTGGCGGTGCCCGAACCCGATGCCAGCTGGTTGAAGACGGCGTCGGCATAGACCTTGACCCCGGCCGCGTTGCAGCGGGCGATCATGCTCCTGAGCTCTGCCTCGCTACCGCCGAAGCTGTTGAAATTCTTGAAGCTGACCGGTTGATAGACGGTCCACCAGACCTGGCTGCCCTGCTTGTGCTCGGCGGGTGGGGTGATCTGGACGCCACCGAACCCCTTGGGCCCGAGCACGGTCTCGCACTCGTTGGCGATGTCGTTGAACTTCCATTGGAACAGGTGAACCATGACCCCTTCGGCGCTGGCAGTGTGGCTGAAAGAGCCAAGTGCCGCCGCCAGCAGGGCGGTTCGAAACAGTGTGTTGTGCATGACGATTTTCCCTTCGATCTTGTTATTGACGTATCACTGTCGTGTAGTCGAACGGACAACAAACAACCTCGTTCAGCTCCGTAGCATTCATGAAATCGACGTGGTTGAAAATCGAACAGGCTGAATTAATTAAGAAATGTGAATGAAAATGCTTTCATGCCATTCGGTGGCAGCAGGAGGGGGCAGAGGGGGGCAGATCGGTGCGAGATCCCGTCAAGCAGGTAGCGAAGGGGATGAACAGGGGCCCCGCAGGGCCCCGTGAACGTTCAGACGTTGGGTTCCTGCTGCCCGGCACTGGCCCGGGCACGACGCCCTGGCAGCATGCGGGTGACCAGGTTGCTGCGCTGGCGCCAGGAGGTGTAGGCGATGGCGCACAGGTGCAGGGCGATCATGCCCTGGAGTGCCCAGGTGCACCACTCGTGCCAGTCGTCCGCCCCCAGATCGAAGCCGGTCTCGGTGTTCTGGAACCAGCCGGTCCCTGCGGTGGCGAGTACCAGCAGCCAGAGTGCCCAGACCGCCAGCTTGCCGCTGCCGTGATGGCCCGGGGTGGGCGGGGTCCGTTCGCGCAGGGCGTCGGCCTGATGGCGAAAATCCTCCCGGCTCGGGATGAGGGCACGCAGGCGGGCGTGGCCGCGAGCGAAGGTGAGCCCCCACAGCAGGCGTATGCCGATGAGCACCATGACGGCGTATCCCATCCGCTCGTGCCACTCCTCGCCCGCCTCGTTGAGCCAGAGGTTGCCGATACAGATGGCCGCCACACCCCAGTGGGTGAGGCGCACCAGAGGATCCCAGTGGAAGGGATCAGCCTTTCTGCTTGGCATATTTGTGGTACTCCTTCTTCAGGTCGTTGACCTTGGCCAGGTGCTCGCGCGCCTTGGCTTCGTCACCGGCCTGGAGGGCTGCCAGGCTGGCATCCAGCTCGGTCTGCACTTCGGTCATGCCTTCCAGGAACTTCTCCTTCTTGGCGGCGGGCATGTTCTTGCCCTTGGCGACATCCAGCTGGGCCTTCATCTCCTTGATGTATTTCTCCATGGTGGCCGCGTCGTCGGCCTTGACGGCCTGCTTGTAGTTGAAGCCGATCTTCTTCATCGGCTGCTCCAGATCGCCGGCCATGGCAGGCAGGGTCATCAGGCCGAACATCAGGGGCAGCAGCAGGGGACGCACAGTTTTCAGCATGGGATTTCCTTATGAGACGACGAGATTGCAGGTTGTTATAGCACTCATTTGAGTGCGGTTTCACGCATCATGATGCCATGAAAGGGCGATCATTGTATGAAGAAAGTGCGACCAATTGTGACGAATTGTGCAGGGGATTGCTGTGGGAATGTAGCCGAAAGAGAACGGCCACCGGATCTCGCCTCCTGCAGGGGATACAAGGGCGCGCATCTGGCCCGGGAAGGGGCCCGCAGGCAGTGAATCATGCTGCCATTTTTTATCACACATCGGTTTTTTAAAGTCAGGTGAGTTTTTCAGGTGTTTTTGTTTTTGAAAGCCACCACCCATGGACGATTCCACTGCTCGCACAGACGCCATGCAACAAAAAAAGGGCCCGCAGGCCCTTTGAGTGATCGGGATCCGGCCCTTATTCGGCCTGCTCGCGCTCGATGGCACGCCAGCCGATGTCCTTGCGATAGAAGATGCCGTCCCACTGGATGCGACCAGCCAGGGCATAGGCCCGCTGCTGGGCTTCCTGCACCGTGTGGCCGAGGGCGGTGGCGCACAGCACGCGGCCACCCTGGGTCAGGCTGGTGTGTCCTTCCAGGCGGGTGCCTGCATGGAACACCTTCTCCCCTGCCACTTCGTCCACCGGCAGACCGCTGATGGGGTGGTTGCTGGTGTAGTCGCCGGGATAGCCACCCGCCGCCAGCACCACGCCGATGGCGGCGCGGGGGTCATAGACGGCTTCCTTCTGATCCAGCTGGCCGGCACAGGCGGCGAGGCAGAGATCCACCAGATCGGACTGCATCCGCAGCATGATGGGCTGGGTTTCTGGGTCGCCGAAGCGGCAGTTGAACTCGATCACCTTGGGGTTGCCCTCGGCATCGATCATCAGGCCGGCGTAGAGGAAGCCGGTGTAGACGTTGCCCTCGGCCGCCATGCCGCGCACGGTCGGCATGATCACCCGTTCCATCACGCGCTGGTGCACTTCGTCGGTCACCACGGGCGCCGGGGAGTAAGCCCCCATGCCGCCGGTGTTGGGGCCGGTGTCGCCGTCGAAGGCGCGCTTGTGATCCTGGCTGGTGGCCATGGGCAGCACGTGCTCGCCGTCCACCATGACGATGAAGCTCGCCTCTTCCCCGTCCAGGAACTCTTCGATCACCACCCGGGCGCCAGCATCGCCGAAGGCATTGCCGGAGAGCATGTCACGCACCGCCGCTTCCGCCTCGTCGAGGGTCATGGCGACGATCACCCCTTTGCCGGCGGCCAGACCGTCGGCCTTGATGACGATGGGGGCGCCCTTCTCGCGCAGATAGGCCAGCGCTGGCTCCACCTCGGTGAAGTTCTGGTAATCGGCGGTGGGGATGGCGTGGCGGGCCAGGAAGTCCTTGGTGAAGGCCTTGGAGCCTTCGAGCTGGGCGGCGGCGGCGGTCGGGCCGAAGATGGTCTGATCGGCGGCGCGGAAGGCATCGACCACCCCTTTCACCAGGGGGGCTTCCGGTCCGACGATGGTGAGGCCGATCTGGTTCGCCTTGGCGAAGGCCAGCAGGCCCTCGATGTCGGTGGCCTGGATGGCGACGTTCTCGATGCCCGGCTCAAGCTGGGTGCCCGCATTGCCCGGTGCCACGAAGACCTGGGTCACCAGGGGGGAGTGTTTGGCCTTCCAGGCCAGGGCGTGTTCACGGCCGCCGTTGCCAATGATCAGTACTTTCATCGTCTCGCTCGCTTCTGTCTGAGTTCACTGGCGCTGCGGTGGCACTGCCAGTGGAAAGGATCCGGTGCTAAAGAGGCAGGGCCGCCATCGGCGGCCCTGGGCTGTCAGTGACGGAAATGACGCATGTTGGTGAACACCATGCACATGCCGTGTTCGTTGGCGGCGTCGATCACCTCCTGGTCGCGCATCGAGCCACCTGGCTGGATGACGCAGGAGATGCCCGCGGCAGCGGCGGCATCGATGCCGTCGCGGAACGGGAAGAAGGCGTCGGAGGCCATGACGGAGCCCGCCACGGTCAGCCCTTCATCCTCGGCCTTGATGCCGGCGATCTTGGCAGAGTAGACGCGGCTCATCTGGCCGGCGCCCACGCCGATGGTCTGGCCGTTCTTGGCGTAGACGATGGCGTTGGATTTGACGAACTTGGCGACCTTCCAGCAGAACAGCAGATCCTGCAGCTCGGCCTCGGTGGGTTGACGCTGGCTGACCACGGTCAGATCTCCCAGGGTCACCATGCCCAGATCGCGCTCCTGCACCAGCAGGCCGCCGTTGACGCGCTTGAAGTCAAAGCCTTGCGCCGGGGCAGTCCACTGGCCGCACTCCAGCAGGCGTACGTTCTGCTTGGCGGCGACCGCCTCGCGGGCTGCCTGGCTGATGCTGGGGGCGATGATCACTTCCACGAACTGGCGGGCGACGATGGCCGCAGCGGTCTCGCCGTCCAGTTCGCGGTTGAAGGCGATGATGCCGCCAAAGGCCGAGGTAGGGTCGGTCTGGTAGGCGCGATCGTAGGCTGCCAGCAGGTCGTCACCGATGGCGACGCCGCAGGGGTTGGCATGCTTGACGATGACGCAGGCCGGTTCGCTGAACTCCTTCACGCACTCCAGCGCCGCGTCGGTGTCGGCGATGTTGTTGTAGGAGAGGGCCTTGCCCTGCAGCTGGATGGCGCTTGCCACCGAGCCCGGCGCGGCCTGCTCTTCGGCGTAGAAGGCGGCAGCCTGGTGGCTGTTCTCGCCGTAGCGCATGTCCTGCTTCTTGATGAACTGGCTGTTGAAGGTGCGTGGGAAGCGGGACTCTTCGTCGCCTTCCTTGTTTTCGCCGTAGGAGGGCACCAGGGTGCCGAAGTAGTTGGCGATCATGCCGTCGTAGGCGGCGGTGTGCTCGAAGGCGGCGATGGCCAGATCGAAGCGGGTGGAGAGGGTCAGGCTGTTGCCGTTGCCATCCATCTCGGCAATGACGCGGTCATAGTCGGAGGCCTTGACGACGATGGTGACGTCCTTGTGGTTCTTGGCAGCGGAGCGGACCATGGTCGGGCCGCCGATGTCGATGTTCTCGACGGCGTCTTCCAGGGTGCAACCGGCTTTGGCCACGGTGGCGGCGAAGGGATAGAGGTTGACGACGACCATGTCGATGGGGGAGATAGCGTGCTCGGCCATGATGGCGTCATCCCGGTCGCGACGGCCGAGAATGCCGCCGTGTACCTTGGGATGCAGGGTCTTGACCCGGCCGTCCATCATCTCGGGGAATCCGGTGTAGTCGGACACCTCGGTCACCGGCAGGCCCGCATCGGCCAGCAGCTTGGCGGTACCACCGGTGGAGAGCAGGGCCACACCACGCGCGTCGAGTGCCTTGGCAAATTCCAGGATGCCAGTCTTGTCAGACACACTCAGCAGTGCACGGCGAATGGGTCGAGCTTGTTCCATCACACTATCGTCCTCAGCATAACGGGGACCGTTCCATGGGAGGCGAGGCTCAACACACAGAGAGTCCCCAAATAAATGGAAGTGGGGGATTTCGCAAACCACTCTCGCCCGGGGCGGCCGTTGGCAAAAGCGTTTTAGGAAATGCCCGCTTGACGCGACGCTCTCTTGTGGGCGCGTATTCTACACAAAAAATGTGACCTGTGGTGGATTTTTTAAAGAGGAAAACCCTTGTGGGATGCGGCGTTAAACGTTTTCTGGTGAATTTTTGTGAAACGTTTGTCTTTTCAGTGTTTTGGGGATAAATGGCCGGCAAGTGAGGGGTTAGCTGCTGCTTTCCTGCCTTTGACTGGCAATCGCCGGGCAAAGAGGTGATAGTGGAGGCCGGTTTATATTGAGTACCATGTCGGGAATGTCATGCGGGGGGAGAGGACCATGTATCGGATCGGTGAACTGGCCAAGGCGTGCGGGGTGAAGGCCGACACCCTGCGCTTTTATGAGAAGAACGGCCTCATCTCGCCGGGCATTCGCAACGAATCCGGCTATCGCCTCTACGGGGAGCAGGACAAGCGGCGGCTGGAGTTCATCATCCGCGCCAAGTCGGTGGGCTTCTCCCTCGCGGACATCGGCGAGCTGCTCGCCCTGGACACCAACAAGGCCAAGGTCACCTGCCAGGAGGTGAAGGCGGTGGCCGACACCAAGCTCGAACAGGTGGAGCAGAAGCTCCTGGAGCTGACCCGTTTTCGCGAGAACCTGAAGGCCCTCTCCGACATCTGCTGCGGCGGCCCGCGCTCGGCGGAGCACTGCGCCATCCTCGAGACCCTGGAGTCCGGCGCCCCTTCCCGCCACGAGCACCACGACCATGAGCACTGAGCTGCGCCGGCCCCGGGTCTCCGCCTTTCTCGCCCTCTCCCTCGACGGTTTCATCGCCGGGGAGGGAGGCGATCTGGCATGGCTGGCCCCCTATGGTGGCGACGGGCCGGAGGAGACCGGGTACAGCGCCCTGATGGCGAGCGCAGACACCCTGCTGATGGGGCGCAACACCTACGATATCGTAAGCGCCTTTCCCGAGTGGCCCTACGGGGACAAGCCGCTGGTGGTACTGACCCACAGGCCCGCCGACCCCCGTCCTCGGGTCGCGTTCAGGCAGGGGGCGCTGGCGCAGGTGCTGGACGAGTTGTGGCAGGGGGGAAGCCGTCACCTCTATCTGGATGGCGGGGAGCTGGTGAGGCAGGGTCTGCAGGGGGCCCTGGTGGACGAGCTGACCCTGTTCTGGGTGCCGGTCACCCTGGGGGGCGGGATCCCGCTCTTTACCGGGCCTCTCCCCGCAGGGTTGAGACCGGTGTCGAGCGCCGTGCTGCCAAGCGGCCTGGTGCGGGTTATCTATCACCCCGCCTGACAGCTTGCACGGGGGAGGCAAGAGGCGCACAATCGGCGCGTTTTTCGCCACCTGCCCTTCCAGACAGGGACGATAGGCAAACACGACAACCCCATCAAGGAGCCCATATGGCCAAGAAGAAGGTGACCTGTGTCACCGCCGAACCCGCCTGCGAACATCAGCGTGGCATCATTCAGGACAACCACCTCAAGGCACTGGTGACCTCCCCCCTGTTCCAGGCCCGGGTCGAACCGAGCAAGAAAGGCAAGGGCAGCTATCAGCGCAAGGCCAAGCACGGCAAGCGGTGGGAGCCCGGTCAACAGCAGATGGTACGCGTCTGCTGCTGAGCGGGTTCCTGCTTTGGAACCAGTCCACGATCTTGCTGCGAGGCCGTGATCAAGGCTCATGTGCTGCTCGCAATCCTCATGTGTACTTACACACTCCGGTTCCTGCGCTGCTCTTCACCTTGCTGACAGCCTCTCGCGACAGACCGTGAACAGGTTCTTGGAACCAAAACAAGCGGGGCGCTCATGGCGCCCCGCTTGTGTTCCATCTGGTTAAAGGCGGTTACCTCATTCGTCCATAAAGAGTTCGAGCAGCACGTTGAGATAGCGATGGCCGAGGGAGGTGAGCTGCCAGCTGTCGCCGAGATCTTCGATCAGCTCCTTGCTCTGGGCGATGGTCAGCATGGTTTCTACCCGTTCCAGCGGCAGGCCGGTGTAGGCCTCGAACTCCGCCTTGGGGGCGGGTTCAAACAATCTGAACCGGTTCATGAAGTACTCGAGGGGCAAATCGTCCGCGCTCACCTGCCATTGGCTGTCCAGATAGGGGCGGCTCGGATCCAGATAACCTTTCGGATGCTTCACCTTGGCGGTGCGCAGGATCTGCTGGTTGGCAAGATCCGTCACCTTGCCGTGGGCGCCGCAGCCGATCCCCAGATAGTCGCCAAAGCGCCAGTAGTTGAGGTTGTGGCGGCACTGATACCCCTCTTTGGCATAGGCCGAGATCTCGTACTGCTGATAGCCCTGGGCGGTCAGCATGGCGTGGCCCTGCTCGTAGATGTCCCACAGGGTGTCATCTTCCGGCAATGTGGGGGGCTTGGAGGCGAATGCCGTGTTCGGCTCTATGGTGAGCTGATACCAGGAGAGGTGCGGCGGCGCGCAGTCGATGGCCTGCTGCAGGTCGTAGAGCGCATCGTCCAGGCTCTGATCCGGCAGACCGTGCATCAGATCCAGGTTGAAGGTGGGAAGCGCGATGGCGTGGGCCAGTTCGGCGGCCTTGCGCGCCTCCTCGGGGCCGTGGATGCGGCCGAGCCGGGTCAATTTCTCCTGCTGGAAGCTCTGCACCCCGATGGAGATGCGATTGATGCCGGCCCGCTGGAAGCCGGCGAACTTGTCCGCCTCCACCGTGCCCGGGTTGGCCTCCATGGTGATCTCGCAGTCCGCGGTGAGTTCGATGCGCGCACGCACTCCGTCCAGCAGCGCCTGCATGGCGTCGACGGAGAGCAGGCTCGGCGTGCCGCCACCGATAAAGATGGAGGAGAGGGGGCGCCCCTGGGCCCAGTGCAGATCCTGCTCCAGATCCTCCAGCAGGGCCGCCACGTACTCGAGGTGGGGCAGCTCCCCCTTCTGGGCGTGGGAGTTGAAGTCGCAGTAGGGGCACTTCTGGACGCACCAGGGCACGTGGATATAGAGGGAGAGGGGCGGCAGTTGCAGCATGGGATTTCCAGTATTCAACAATCAAAAGGGGTCGGGTGGCCCTGGTTGCCGGTGACAACGGGCGGGACGCCGCGAACGAAACGGGGGCCGACGGCCCCCATTGTAGATGACAACGCGGCGGGAGACAGCGCTTTAGTTGACCGCCGCCAGGGCTGCTTTGAGCTTGGCCAGGGCCTGGCCACGGTGGCTGAGCTGGTTCTTGAGCTCCGCCGGCATCTGGGCCGAGGTGCAGTCGTGGTCGGGCACGAAGAACACGGGGTCGTAGCCGAAGCCGTGCTGGCCGCGGGGTTCGTCGATGATCATCCCCTCCCAGCTCGCCTGGCAGATAATGGGGGTGGGATCGTCGGCGTGGCGCATGTAGACCAGCACGCACCAGAAACGGGCGCTTTTCAGGTAATCCGGCGCGCCCTTGAGCTCGGCCAGCAGCTTGTCGATGTTCTCCTTGTCGCTGGCACCGGCACCGGCAAAACGGGCGGAGTAGACGCCGGGGCGGCCGTGCAGCAGATCCACTTCCAGACCGGAGTCGTCGGCCACGGCGGGCAGGCCGGTGACGCGGGCGGCGTGGCGGGCCTTGATGATGGCATTCTCGACGAAGGTGGTGCCGGTCTCGTCGGCATCGGAGACTGCAAACTCGCTCTGCGGGATCACCTGGATCTTCATATCGGCCAGCATGGCGGCCAATTCCTTCACCTTTTTCTGGTTCCCTGTTGCCAGGACAAGCTTGTTCATCACACACCTCCGCAAAAATAATCTGCGCATTCTATGCGGGGGAGGGGTTTAGTAAAAGCGCCAATTGCCCGGGATCCGGTGCCAACGGGGGATCCTGGTTCCACCCCCTGAGAGGTAGAAGAGATGCATGTTTCCAGCAGGGAATAACCGAAGTGATTAAATACCATTTCAATTCATTACTCTGAGTCAGTAGACTCGCGGCCCAATCGATATTCCTAGGGCTTGAGGTGACTGATGCCATTGATTCTTTTGCTTGTACTCCTGGTGTTGTTCAGCCCGCTGGCCATCGACATCTATCTGCCTGCCATCCCCCAGATGGCCGAGCAGCTGGGGGCCGAAGTGACCCTGATGCAGGGCACCATCACCTGGTTCCTGTTCAGCATGGGGCTGGGGCAACTGCTGGTGGGGCCGCTCGCCGATCGCTACGGGCGCAAACCCATTGCCCTGGGGGGCGTGCTGCTCTACGGCCTGAGCGCCCTGGCAGCCGGCTTTGCCGCGAGCCTCGGCGAGCTGATGCTGGCGCGAGTGCTGCAAGGCTTCGGGGCCTGCGCCACCTCGGTGGCCGCCTTCTCGGTGGTCCGTGACAGCTATGGCCCCAAGAAGAGCGGTCAGATGATCTCCTATCTGAACGGTGCCATCTGCTTCATCCCCGCACTGGCGCCCCTGCTGGGTGGCTGGCTCACCGCCAAGGCGGGCTGGTCGGCGAACTTCTGGTTCATGGCCGGTTACGCCGTGGTGGTCGGCAGCTGGCTGCTGTGGCGGATGCCGGAAACCCGTCCTGAGGAGACCAGCAGTGCTGGCCCGCTCATCAGCTGGTCCCGCTACAGCCCGGTGCTGCGCTCCCCGAGCTTCCTGTTCAACGCGGCGCTGTGCATGCTGGCGATGGCGGTGATCCTCGCCTACGTGACGGCGGCGCCGGTACAACTGATGGTGACCCTGGGGCTGGACATGAGTGGCTTCAGTCACTGGTTCACCGCCAATGCGGCCCTCAACATCCTGGCCTGCTTCCTGGCCCCGCGCTTCATCGCCCGGGTAGGGCCAAGACGGACCCTGCGCATCGGCCTGCTGGTGCTGCTGCTCTCCGCCATCACCCTGACCCTGGCCATGCACATCCCGCACCCGCTGGCCATGATGGGCCCGGTGTTCCTCTCCAGCATCGGCTTTGCGATGATCCTGGGCGCCGCCGCGGGCATGGCGCTGGCCCCCTTCGGCCACTGCGCCGGCACTGCGGCCGCCCTGCTCGGCCTGTTCCAGATGAGCGGCTCCGGCGCCCTGGTGGGGATCACCGGTTGGCTGATGCCGGATCCCCTGAGCCAGCTGGCCCTGCACATGTGGCTGCTGCTGCCCCCGCTGGTGATGCTGATGACCCGCCAGGGCCGGCGCTTGTGTTTGCAATAAATCCTGTGCTCTGATGAGCACACTCAGGGGGCCTTGAGCCCCCTTCTCTTTTTCAGGCGACCCGCCTGCCTCGCATGATCACAGACCCGTGGAGAAAACCGGATGAGCCACACAATCAACGCCGCCCTGGTGGGATACGGCTTCGCAGGACAGACCTTTCACGCCCCCTTCCTGGCCACGACCCCGGGCCTGACCCTGCGCTGGGTGGTGAGCCGGGATGCCGCCAAGGTACAGGCCGCGTTGCCCGGCACCCGGGTCGGCACCCTGGAGCAGGTGCTGGCCGATGACAGCCTCGATCTGGTGGTGATCGCCACCCCCAACGACACCCATGCCCCCATCGCTCGCGAGGCCCTGCTGGCGGGCAAGCACGTGGTGATCGACAAGCCGTTTGCCCTGGATCTGGCCGAAGCGAAGGCGCTGGTCGAGTTGGCGGAGAAGCAGCAGCGGCTGCTCAGCATCTTCCACAACCGACGCTGGGACGGGGATTTCCTCACGGTGCGCCGTCTGCTGGCGGAGGGGGCGCTGGGGCAAGTCGCCCAGTTCGAATCCCACTTCGACCGTTATCGCCCCGAGGTGCGCCAGCGCGGGCGCGAGGCAGGCGGCCCGGGCTCCGGTCTCTGGTTCGATCTCGGCCCCCATATCCTGGATCAGTCGCTCCAGCTGTTCGGTCAGCCGGACTGGTTGCAGGCGGATCTGGGCAAGCAGCGCCCCGGGGCCCTGGCGGACGACTACTTCCATGTGGTGCTGGGTTACGGCGAGATGCGGGTCATTCTGCACGGCAGTTGTCTGGTGTCGGCCGTGATGCCCCGCTTCGTGGTGCACGGCAGTCAGGGCTCCTTCATCAAGTTCGGCATGGACGTGCAGGAGGAGCAGCTCAAGGAGGGCAAGCGGCCTCCGGCGGCGGACTGGGGTGTGGATCCCGCCCCCGGCCAGCTCAGCCAGATCCGGGACGGTCAGCTCCTGCAGCAGACCGTGGCTGGCGAAGCGGGGGACTACGGCGCCTACTATCGCGGTGTCTGCGCCGCCATCCGGGGAGAGGGGGAGAACCCGGTGCCGGCCGACGAGGCCCTGGCGGTGATGGCCTTGCTGGACCTGGCCCGGGAGAGCGACCAGCAGGGGCAGCGCCTGCCTTGTCAGAAGCTGTCTGACTGACGGCGTTATCCGGCAGCGCCGAGAGCCTGACAGAAAGACAATAGCTGACTGGCAATCGTCAGGTAATTGGCGATTTGTTGTGCGAATTTGGTGGTGAATGGGTGTTTTATATTAATATTTGTCGTTGCAGCAGTGTTTCTTATCATGCCAACGAGAAAATATCATTGTGATACGCGTTTTCATCGGCCGCATATGGGGATATATTTCGCGCGCCTTCGGGCTCCAGCGGCCGGTGTGCCGACAGGAGCCGGGGCGTACAGTGATGGTCCCTGCACCATCTCTCCATCTTTTTTTGAGGGTATGCACATGAACAAAGTACTGGTAGCCGGTATCCTGGGTCTGATGTTGACCGCCTGTGGTCAGAAAGAAGAAGCTGCCGCTCCGGCTGCGACCCCGGCCGCAGACGTTGCTGCCACTGTCGAGAAAGCCGCTAGCGAAGCGTCTGCTACCGTCGAGAAGGCTGCTTCCGAAGCTTCCGCTACTGTCGAGAAGGCTGCCGCTGACGTGGCCACCAAGGCTGAAGCTGCCGTGAGCGATGCCAAGGCCAACTAAGCCAGCACCTCATTGAAAAACGGGCCCGGCGCACTCGCGCCGGGCCCGTTTTTTTATGGCCATGGCGGGGCGTTGCCCGGTCAGCCGAGGGGTTCCACCAGCAGGATGTGGGAGTCGGCCCCCACCACCTTGACCCAGCTGCCGGCCGGCAGCGGCGCGTTGCAGCGCACCGTCCAGACGGTGTCGTCCAGATGCACCCGGCTCATTCCCTGGCTGACCTCGTCCAGCAGGGTCAGCTCGCGGCCCATGTAGCTTTGCATCCGCTCGTTGATGGGAGCGGCGGCATCCAGCCCGGAGCGATCCCGGCGATGCTGCCAGCGCCACCAGGCCCAGGTGGTGAGCAGGGATTGCAGGGCGAAGAGCAGCAACTGCGCCTGCCAGCCGAAGGGCCAGACCAGCAGCAAGAGTCCCACCTCCAGGGCGGCGATGCCGGTCCAGAGCAGGAAGCCCACCGACCCCATCACCTCGATGGCCAGCAGCACGAAGCCGAGCCCCAGCCAGTGCCAGTGGGTCAGCCCCTCGAACAGGGCTGTCATGATTTGCCCGCCTTGCCGTCTTTGTTGAACAGCTCGGCCATGCCCGCCACCGAGCCTATCAGGCTGCCCGCTTCCAGGGGCATCATGATGATCTTGCTGTTGGGGCCTTCACCGATGCGGGCCAGGGCCTCGGTGTATTTCTGGGCCACGAAGTAGTTGATGGCCTGCATGTCGCCCTCGGCGATCGCCTGGGAGACCATGTGGGTCGCCTTGGCTTCCGCCTCGGCGGCCCGCTCCCGTGCTTCAGCGGCGAGGAAGGCGGCCTGACGCTCACCCTCGGCTTTCAGGATCTGGGACTGCTTCTCCCCCTCGGCCTTCAAGATCTTGGACTGGCGCACCCCTTCGGCCTCCAGCACCTCGGCCCGCTTCTGGCGCTCGGCCTTCATCTGGGCGTTCATGGCTTCCACCAGGGCGAGGGGCGGTCGCACATCCTTGATCTCGATCCGGGTCACCTTGATGCCCCAGGGGGCGGTGGCCGCATCCATGGTGCGCAGCAGCTTCTCGTTGATGGTGTCGCGCTGGGAGAGCATCTCGTCCAGCTCCATGGCGCCGAGCACGGTCCGCATGTTGGTCATGGTGAGATTGCGGATGGCGCTGGTGAGATCGTTGACCTCGTAGCCCGCCTTGCGGGCATCCACCACCTGCACGAAGCTGATGGCGTCGATGGTGACGTTGGCGTTGTCCCGGGAGATCACCTCCTGGGCCGGGATGTCCAGCACCTGCTCCATCATGATGATCTTGTGGCCGATGCGGTCGATGTAGGGGATCAGCAGGTTGAGGCCCGGGGAGAGGGTGCGGGTGTAGCGGCCGAAGCGCTCCACGGTCCAGTTGTAACCCTGGGGCACTATCTTGATGCCAGCACTCAGGGTGGCGAGTACCAGGAATATGAAGATCCCCAATACAATCAATGACTCATTCATGATTAAGCTCCTTATGAAACACTTTCACTAGCCTAGGGTCTGGTGCCATCCACCACAAGCAGATTCGCTTCTCTATTGCCGCCACACGGCTTTACTAATTACCAAAACGCATTAAAGAGCATTTTTTATTATTTTGAGGGATAAGCGCTCCTGCCTATAGTCGCCCCAGATGTCGCGATGCCGAGGAGCGGGCCCTGATGGATTATTTACCTATGTTTGCCAGGTTGGAAGGCCGCCCGGTACTGCTGGTGGGCGGGGGCGAGGTTGCCCTGCGCAAGGCGCGCCTGCTGCTGGCGGCAGGTGCCCGGATCACCCTGGTCTCTCCCGCGATCGAGCCCGAGTTCCATGAATTTGCCGGTCGCTTCACCCATGTGGCGGCGCGTTTCGACCCGGCTCACCTGGCAGGGCAGATCCTGGTGGTGGCCGCGACCGACGATCTCGAGGTCAACGCCCTGGTCTACCAGAGCGCCACCGAGCGCGGTCTGTTCGTCAACCTGGTGGATGACCCCGAGCGCTCCAGCTTTATCTTCCCCTCCATCATCGATCGCAGCCCCATCGTGGTGGCCGTCTCCAGCGGCGGCAAGGCCCCCGTGCTGGTGCGTCTGTTGCGCGAGCGGCTCGAGAGCTTGCTGCCCCGCCACCTCGGCGGTCTGGCGGAGCTTTCCGGCCGGGTGCGCCGCCGGGCCAAGCAGGTGCTGGCCTCCCTCTCCGATCGCCGCCGCTTCTGGGAGCGCGCCTTTGCCTCCAACACCCTGGCCGGTCTGATTGAGAAAGCCGATTGGCAAGGGGCCGAGCAGTGGCTGAACGAGGGACTGGACAAAGCCCGTACCGAAGTGGGGGAAGTGGTGCTGGTGGGGGCGGGCCCGGGGGATCCTGGCCTGCTGACCCTCAAGGCGCTGCAACAGATTCAACAGGCCGAAGTGGTGCTCTATGACCAGCTGGTCTCCCCCGAGATCCTGGACCTGGTGCGCCGCGACGCGACCCTGGTGTCGGTCGGCAAGAAGGCGGGGGCCCACAGCGTGCCCCAGGAAGAGACCAACCGCCTCTTGGTGGAATACGCCAAAGCGGGCAACCGGGTGGTGCGCCTCAAAGGGGGCGATCCCTTCATGTTCGGCCGTGGCGGCGAGGAGCTGGAAGTGCTGGCAGAGGAGGGCATTCCCTTCTCCGTGGTGCCCGGCATCACCGCCGCCGCCGGTGCCACCGCCTATGCGGGCATTCCGCTCACCCACCGCGACCATGCCCAGAGCGCCGTCTTCATCACCGGCCACTGCCAGAAGGAGGGCAAGGAGCCCGACTGGCAGCAGCTTGCGGCCACCAACCAGACCCTGGTCATCTACATGGGGCTGATGCGCTCCGAGCATATCCAGCAGCAACTGGTGAGCCATGGCCGACGCGCCGCCACCCCCATCGCCATCATCGAGCGGGGCACCACGGCCCGTCAGCGGGTGCTGACCGGCACCCTGGCGGATCTGGCCGAACTGGCCCAGCAGGCGGTGAGCCCGTCGCTTATCGTCATCGGTGAAGTGGTGGCCCTGCGCCAGCAACTCGCCTGGTTTGGCGAGCAGGGGCAAGGGCAGGAGGCAGAAAGCGGCCACGAACTCAAGCTGGTGAGCCTGGCCTGAGAGGCGAGACCCGAATCGATTTGACGGTGCGGCCAAGGCGGCACCGAACTGAACCAACACCGCGCCCCGAGCAGGTGCGATAGCAATGAACCGAGGACCCAGACATGGACCGTGAAAGACTGACCCAACTGCAGCCATCCGATGCACAGAGCATCCGTGCAGGTGTCACCCGCGAGCGACTGACTCACCTGCAGCAACTGGAAGCCGAGAGCATCCATATCATCCGCGAGGTGGCCGCCGAATTTGAAAACCCGGTGATGATGTACTCCATCGGCAAGGACTCCTCCGTCATGCTGCACCTGGCCCGCAAGGCCTTCTATCCGGGCAAGATCCCCTTCCCCCTGCTCCACGTGGACACCAACTGGAAGTTCAAGGAGATGATCAAGTTCCGGGACGAGACCGCCAAAAAGTTCGGGCTGGATCTCATCGTCCACAAGAACCCGGACGGTCTGGCCATGGACATCAACCCCTTCGTGCACGGCAGCAGCAAGCACACCGACATCATGAAGACCGAGGGGCTCAAGCAGGCGCTCAACAAATACGGCTTCGACGCCGCCTTCGGTGGTGCCCGTCGCGACGAGGAGAAATCCCGCGCCAAGGAGCGCGTCTACTCCTTCCGCGACAAGTCCCACCGCTGGGATCCGAAGAACCAGCGCCCGGAGCTGTGGCGCGTTTACAACAGCCAGGTCAACAAGGGGGAGAGCATCCGTGTCTTCCCGCTCTCCAACTGGACCGAGCTGGACATCTGGCAATACATCTATCTCGAGAACATCGACATAGTCCCGCTCTACTTCGCGGCCATGCGCCCCGTGGTGGATCGCGGCGGCATCAAGATCATGGTGGATGACGATCGCATGCCCATCGGCCCGGAAGATGAAGTGAAGCAGGAGCTGGTGCGCTTCCGTACCCTCGGCTGCTACCCGCTGACCGGGGCCATCGAATCCAATGCCACCACCCTGCCGGAGATCATCGAAGAGATGCTGATCACCACCTCGAGCGAGCGGCAAGGGCGGCTCATCGACCACGATCAGGCAGGCTCCATGGAGCAGAAGAAGCGTCAGGGCTATTTCTAAAAAAATGTTCTAAGGAATCGCAACATGAACAACCACATTCAGACCGCCATCAGCGAACAGGGCATTGAAGCCTACCTGCACGCCCAGCAGCACAAGAGCCTGCTGCGTTTTCTCACCTGCGGCAGCGTGGACGACGGCAAGAGCACCCTCATCGGCCGCCTGCTGCACGACTCCCAGCAGATCTATGAAGATCAACTGAAGGCACTGGAGTCCGACAGCCAGAAGCTCGGCACCACCGGCGAGAAGCTGGACCTGGCCCTGCTGGTGGACGGCCTGCAGGCGGAGCGCGAGCAGGGCATCACCATCGACGTGGCCTACCGCTATTTCTCCACCGCCAAGCGCAAATTCATCATCTCGGACACCCCGGGCCATGAGCAGTACACCCGCAACATGGCCACCGGCGCCTCCACCTGCGATCTGGCCATCATCCTGATCGACGCCCGCAAAGGGGTGCTGGATCAGACCCGCCGCCACAGCTTTATCGCGAGCCTGCTCGGCATCAAGCAGTTCGTGGTGGCAGTGAACAAGATGGACCTGGTGGAGTTCAGCCAGGAGGTGTTCGAGCGCATCAGCTTGGAGTACCGCGAATTCTCCAAGAAGCTCAGCGTCGACACCATCCACATCGTGCCGGTCTCGGCCCTGGACGGTGACAACGTGGTGAACCCGAGCGACAAGCTGGCCTGGTATCAGGGCGAGACCCTGCTCTCCTTGCTGGAGTCTGCCGAAGTGGAGCGCGAGCTGGAGCGTCACCCGGTGCGCCTGCCGGTGCAGTACGTCAACCGCCCCAACCTCGATTTTCGCGGCTTCGCTGGCACGCTCGCCTCCGGCATCCTGCGGGTGGGCGACAAGCTTGCCGTGCTGCCGTCCGGCAAAGAGAGCACGGTGACCCGCATCGTCACCTTCGACGGGGATCTGGAGTACGCCCTGCCGGGTCAGGCCATCACGGTCACCTTCGCGGACGAAATAGACATCAGCCGGGGCGACCTGCTGGTGGATGCGGCGAAAAAGCCCCAGGTGACCCAGAACGTGCTGGCTCACATCGTCTGGATGGGGGAAGAGTCCCTGCAACCGGGCCGGGTCTATGACGTCAAGCTGGCCACCAAGAAGAGCCGTGGCCAGGTGGAGGCCATCCGCCACCGCATCGAGATCAACAAGCTCGACGAGCTGCCCGCCTCCGAGCTCAAGCTCAACGAGATCGGCCTGTGCGAATTCAGCCTGACCGACCCGGTGGCGTTCGACCCCTACCAGGAGATCCGCGACACCGGCAGCTTCATCCTCATCGACCGGCTGACCAACGTCACCGTGGGCGCGGGCATGATAGTGGAAGGGCTGGCGGCCAAGGCGGTGGCTGGGCAATACAGCGAGTTCGAAGTGGAGCTCAACGCCCTGGTGCGCAAGCACTTCCCCCACTGGCAGGCGCTGACCATCAGCAACGATTCCGGCAAGGAGTAAGCCCATGACCTGGCAACAATCCCTGGTGCTGGGTCTGCTGGCTGCCCTCGTCGCCCTGCTGATCCAGGGCAAACTCCGGCCGGCGCTGCTCTTCTCGGGCGCCGTGCTCATCACCTACCTGAGTGGCCTGGCGGACATCAACGCCGTGGTGGCGGGCTACACCAACAGCGCCCTGCTGACCCTGGTGTTGCTGCTGCTGGTGTCGCTCGCGGTGGAGAAGACCCGGGTCATGAGCTGGTTTGCCAACCTGGTGGGCACCGGCTCTTTCAACAAGGTGCTGGTGAAGGTGTGGTTTTCCACCGCCTTCCTGTCGGCGTTCGTCAACAACACCGCCGTGGTGGCGTCCATGCTGGGGGCGGTCAAGCGCAACCCCAACCATGCGCCCTCACGGCTGCTGTTGCCCATGTGCTTCGCGGCGACCTTTGGCGGCGTGCTGACCCTGATCGGCACCTCCACCAACCTCATCGTCAACAGCTTCCTCATCAAGATGGGGGCCAAGCCGCTCGGCATGTTCGACTTCTTCATGGTGGGGGCGGGGACCCTGCTGACCGGCCTTATCGCCGTGCTGCTGTTTGCCCGCCACCTGCCGGAGCAGGACACCGAGATGAGCCGGGAATCCGGCTATTTTCTCGAGGCCAAGGTGGGCCCCGGCTCGCCGATGGCCGGGCGCAGCGTCAAGGAGAACGGCCTGCGCAGCCTGAAAAGCCTCTATCTCGCCGAGATCATCCGGGGCAACCAGGTGATCTGCCCGGTGCAGCCGGAACACGAGCTGCACGAGGGGGACATGCTGCTGTTCTGCGGCGACGTGGAGAGCGTCGGCGTGTTGCAGGAGCTCAAGGGGTTGGATCTCTACGGCCAGCATCGCCTCAACGGCCAGCACCTGGTGGAGGTGATCGTCAGCCACAGCTCGCGCCTGGTGGGTCAGACCATCAAGGATGCGGAGTTTCGCACCCACTTCGATGCGGTGGTGCTGGCGGTGCGCCGGGGCGAGACCCAGCTCACCGGCGGCCTCGGCCAGATTGAATTGCACGCAGGGGATACCTTGCTGCTGGCCCCAGGCCCCAAGTTTGCCGGCAACAAGTCCCTCTCCCGGGAGTTCGTGGTGGTGAGCGGGCTGGAGGCCTCCACCCGGCTCGATGCCACTCGCAGCGCCGCCGTGGTGGCGGGGTTCCTTGGGGTGCTGACCCTGTCGGTGCTCGATCTGGTGCCGCTGTTCAAGGGGCTGCTGGTGATGCTGGTGGTGCTGCTGTTTTCACGCATCCTGACCCTGGACGAGATCCGCCGCCGCTTTCCCCTGGATATCTGGCTGGTGGTGGGCGGGGCGCTCGCCATCGCCGATCAGCTGGAGAAGAGCGGCCTGGCCAAGCTCATCGCCGACTGGCTGATGGGGGAGTTCAACGGGGCCAGTCCCTTTATCGCCTTCGTGGGGATCTATCTGTTTACCCTGGTGCTGACGGAGCTGATGAGCAACAACGCGGCGGCGGCCCTGGCCTTCCCCATGGGATTCCAGCTGGCGCTCAGCATGGACGTCTCCACCATGCCATTCATTCTGGCGGTGCTGTTCGGGGCGAGCTCCAGCTTTATCCTGCCCTACGGCTATCAGACCAACCTGATGGTCTATGCGGCGGGCAACTACAAGATGCCGGATTATCTCAAGCTGGCCCTGCCTGTCTCCCTGGCCTACAGCATCGGGGTGATCGTCATGGTGCCCCTGCTGTTTCCGTTTTAAGGTCTGATACCGGGGGATGTGTTAAGGGCTGCTTATGTTAACGCAGCTTTTATCAAGGCTGCTTATGATACAGGGGAGTGCCAGGGCACTGGCATCCAGGCGTGAGCGCCAATCAGGGGGTGTTGCATGCGCAATATCAGGGCATCAGCACCTTGCCGCCTCATCGCGAGGCGGCTCCCTGCGGTAACGGACAGTTTTCAGTATTGCGGCGTGAGCGCCAATCAAGGAGTGTTGGATGAGCAATGCCATGGCATCAGCACGTTGTCGGCTGATAGTCCGAGGCGGCTCCCCGTGGTGCCGGACAGTTTAAGTTTTGAGGCGTGAGCGCCAATCAAGGAGTGTTGGATGAGCAATATCGTGTGGCATGCCCATGCCGTCGACAAACAGAGCCGGGCCGAGCAGAAGGGGCAAAAGCCCCTGGTGATCTGGTTCACCGGACTCTCCGGGGCGGGCAAGTCCACCCTGGCGGGGGCACTGGAGCAGGCGCTGGCCGCCTCGGGCAAGCACACCTACCTGCTGGATGGGGACAATGTGCGCCACGGCCTGTGCGGCGATCTCGGCTTCGATGACGCCGCCCGCCAGGAGAATATCCGCCGGGTCGGCGAAGTGGCAAAACTGATGGTGGATGCGGGACTTATCGTGCTCACCGCCTTTATCTCGCCGTTCCGTGCCGAGCGGGACCTGGTGCGCAATCTCGTGGGTGAAGGGGAGTTTGTCGAGGTGTTTGTGGATGCGCCCCTTAGCGTGTGTGAAGAGCGCGACCCCAAGGGGCTCTACAAGAAGGCGCGGGCTGGCGAAATTCGTAACTTTACCGGCATCGACTCCGCCTATGAGGCGCCCGAACAGCCGGAAATCCATCTGCTGAATGCTGGCAAGCCGGTAGAAGCGCTGGTGGAGGAGTTGCTGGCCGCCCTGCGGCAGCGGGGGTTGATCGACTGAGGTTGATTGCTGATACCGAGGATTGATATCAGAGGGGGCCTTGGCCCCCATTTTTATTGTTGTCATATATTTACTCTGTCATCGCTACTTCTCCGTCAGAATGCTCTGGTTAATATTATTTATATATAAGCACGACAGTGAAAAAATTAATGCTGATAGTTATGGTAATCCTGTAGGGCTAGAGAAAGTATTATGTTTTCCAAATATTTGCTCAAGTACTCCAATTGACTTCTCAGATAATTCTTGGGTAAAGAGCAATGTGAGGTTATGTTTTGCGCGAGAGCAGCTTACGTAAAACAAGTTTCGATTTCGTTCAAATGTATCTTTCTTATCCGCTGGATAAGAACCATCCATCCACTCCAACATCTGGTTCCAGTTATATTGGTTCCAACCTCGACCACAGATAACAAGTACATTATCAAACTGAGCCCCCTTCACTCCGTGTTTTGTTGAAAATGGAGTTTTGTCTTCGATATAGTCTCCTAAGCTTGAGACTTCTTGATAACTTATTGAACGAAAGTCATTAAGTTTTTTTATAAATCTTGCTTCCTCCTCTTCCAGTTCTTCCGATGGCTTTGATTTAAGATTTTTAAATTTATTTTCTGAGTCTTCTACTTTTGATGGTAGTCTAGGTATTTTGGTTTCGATCAAAAGGTCTAACATATCTCCAATATTTCCACTGAGCCTTATTTTGAGAGCCTTGTCAAGATTTTCCAGCCAGCTTGTTTTATCGGATTGACATTTCAATTGAGGATGGTTTTTTGTATTAATCTGTAGCAATTCTCCATACTGTTTGTTCTCATATGAGGATAACGTAGGCTCTACAACCTCAAGAAGGAATTTGATATATTTGTCATTCTTTTTTAAATAATCATCGGTGTAGGTGAAATAGTCTGCTAGATTTTTGAATTTCTGTTCGCTCGCAATTAGATTATTTGTTAGAAATAAAATTTTGGTCTTTTCAGGAGACATATCCCAGCCATCAGAAATCATTAGTGATTTAGTTTTTAAGATAAAGTCCTTAACATCAGACTCAGGAAGATCATCCTTCCAATGTCCACCACCTTTGCCATCTCTTCTATCTCCAACCCAGTCATTAGAATGAAAAACCTTTATAATTCCCTCTGAGTTCGGATCTGACACTGCTTGTGGGAGATCAGGCCGCATTCTATTCAAACATTGCACAATATTCTTATCTGACCGAAAGTTAGCTTTTTTGCCGATCTCTACGATTTTTTCTTTGGTACTGGAAATCAAGCCGCATGCTGAAGAGCCGTATATTTTTTGCCAATGGTCGCCAAAAAGACCAACCATAATACCAGAATTATTATCTATCATATTGTCAACAATGCTTTCCGCTAGTTTGCGGTCAGTGTCCTGATATTCGTCAATAAACACTATTGGGAACTTACTTTTTAGCAATTTTTGAAACTTTGGATATGCGAGCATACGAGCCATCAACATCACTATATCATCATGGTGCAAGGTTATTTCTCTTTCATTGATCGAAGGAAATCCTAGCTCGTATTTAACCACTTGATTATGTAATCCTATAGAATCAGATATTCTTTGCTGCCATTTTTCACCTAGTTCGGGAATGTGCTCCCTTAATTTAACCTGATAGTGTTGCAAAATAGTCCAGCAAAAAGCATGAATGGTGTCGGCAAAAATAACTGGATGATTGTCAGTTCTGTCTTTTATTTCATTTTTTGCTACGTTGGTGTAAGTAATACAGGCAATTTGTTGTCGTTTACTCAGTAATAAATCTGCTTGATGTGATATCAGATATTTGATGGATTCAATTAATGAATAAGTTTTGCCTGCTCCTGCGCCAGCTTCTAAGCGAAAACACAAGTTGTTATCAAGACAATATCTAATTTGCTTAATTGCCTCTACAGAAGCTTGCTCTGCTGGATTTAGGAATATCATTATTGTTCTCCTTCATGATTGCCTGAGTCATCCTTGTCCAACCACTCCAAGCCATCGCGAATATACTTTGGAACAACCCAGTCAGTTTTCTCCACTGCGAACTCAATCGCAAGATTAGCCTTGCTTTCATTGCCTATTTCTTTGGCCTTGTCAAATACAGCTTGCTCTAGCTCATCTCCATGTAAACCATCTAACTCAAATAGATTAATATTCGCAAGAATAAATGCATCTTCAAAGCTTCTACCACACAAACCGTTTTCATTTTCATCGACTTGGAAGGCTATGTAACGGCTTCCAGACATTTTGGAAACCTCATTTTTAGAGCGAATGTCTTCTAGATCGGAATATCCATCCTTACCAAACCATTTTGACAGACCTACGTTACTAGAATGTGTTCCCTTACTAACTATCGATGCTGGATATTTTGTCGATTTTTCACCTATTGTCTTTCTGACGGAATCCAAGTCAGTAATAAATAATGTCTTGAGCTCAAGAAAATCAATGAATTTATAAAAATGGTGTGCATATGCACCCCCTATCTCAACAACAGATAAATATTTTCTTCTCAAACTTAAATTATTGACTTTATCTGATTTTTTTATCATTTCAGGTAAGAGTATTCTTTCTGTAGCTCCTTCAATTAGAATCGCTCTATCTGCAAAATAGAGGTCACACTTCGTTAGTGTTAAGTACTTGTGTAAAAACTCTTTGTCTATTTTTATTTCATCACTGCAAAACTCCGCCCCCAAATCTTTAACCTTGGTTTCCTTACCACTTTTAGATAAGAAATAGCGTACTTTGCTAAAATCTGTCTCATTAGCAATATGAGATGAATGAGTGCTGACCACAAATTGAACAGGCCATGTATTTCCGTCATTCAACTGAATTTGGAACTCTTTAACTATTTCACCTAGTTGTCGAATAAACACCTCCTGCATTTGAGGGTGTAGGTGTGCTTCGGGTTCTTCAATAAATATCAAGTGACCTTTTGGGGGCGTGGGTTGTGTCTGATATTCTCTGAAATACTCATAAATTCTGAAGAGGATAAATATTAAGTTACGTACACCTAACCCGTTGTAGGTTTCGGGTAGAGTAAAATGATCATCGCCTTCATAAAATACTCTTGTATTGCTCTCTAAAAGGGATTTCACATTCAACTCAGTGGCTGCACTTAAGTTTGGATCTTGTAATCCTGGGTAGCCGAATATATTTAGTGTTGGTAAAAGGTTTTTGACTTTCTGTTGGAAATCAGTATCTACTTTTTCTTGAAGCGCTTCAACTACCTGATTAATCTCTTCAGATTTTTCTTTAAATGCTTCGGGAGCGCCAGAACTGTTTGCACTTTTAAATATATTCCCAAGCGACTTTCCAAGTACGTCACGTTCGCTATGAGTTTCATCATCAAGGCCTCTCTGTGCATTGATTAACCCTGATAGAATGAGTCTTTTAAAAGATGAAAATTCAAGCCTAACCTTATTCTTAAAGTTGGTCGGCTCAATTGCATATATTACGGGTTCATAATACTCATTTATCATCCCCCTGAGGTCTGAAAAATATTTTTTTCGATCGGTAACATCCAGCGTCTGAAAGAAATCTTTAATCTTTCCATCCTTCAATTGATAGGAAACAAGCACGCAAGTTTCAAAAAGAGAATCATCTAGATCGATAATAAAGTCTCCTAGGACCCCAAAGTCATCTTCATTATCTTTATAGTCAATGCGGAGCTCTAGTTCTATCGTAGGCATCAGGGCTCGAATGTCCTTATCTTCAGCAGAGCCTGAAAATTTTTCTAGAGCTATCTCAAACATTTTCAAGCATGACTGATTAAAATCCTCATATCTAACCTTCGGCCCAGCTGGATTAAGGAAACTTCTGAAAATCTCTGCAAAGGATGTTTTCCCTGTATTATTTCGGCCGACGATCAAGGTCGTTCCATAGTCCAAGGTCATATATACATCTTTCAGTAGTCTATAATTTTTTATTCGAATGCTTTTAATTTTCATACACTCTCCAATGTATTTATACTAAATATATTTATCAGTGCTGTTATCTTAAGGTGCTATGTGGTTATGCCTTGAATAAAGACCCATAATTATATGGGTCATGTGCATTAATATAAATCAAGGTGTATAGATAGGCTTTTTTATGATAAACGGTAGCAATTACTTTGTTGCTATATTCTAAATAAGAAAGCTAGGTTTTAATACTTGCAAAATCTACCATGTTTATTTTCACTGAAGTAAATAGGGAAATTATTATAAGTAGTGGCTAGCATGCCTCTATTTAGTTAGGTGAATTATTAGGTAACGCTACCGCCCCTGAATTCCAGCCTCCAGCTTGCTGCGCTTTCCCTGTGGTTCCGGTCTGGTTCATGGCTGACTCCGACAAGAGGTGGCCCCGATGCTCATGTTACCGAACGGAGCCGGTGAGGGAAGGGGGAGAGGGTGATTTCTCGGGCAAGATCAATAAATTGAGGGGGCAGCGGGGTGTGGGCCTGCGGCAGGTTGGATACGAGGGAGCTCAAGGCGCGACGCTTTCCCGCTTTCCCGCTTCCCGCTCAAGGCCCAGCGCCCAACATTCACGGTGTATGGATGGGGGAGTGAGCAAGGCCATTGCCCTGCCGAAGGCCATGCGGTGCAGCTGAGAGGGGTGGCGTGGCACGGGCGAGCAGGTGGTTGGGAGGGGGCGAAAGAGCCGCGGGTTCAGTCGAGGACTCGAATTTGAAACCCGCTCAGACGCCCATGCACCACCCAAAAGAGGGGCCCGCTGCCGGTGACGACAGGGGCCCGTTTTTGTTGTTAGCGCACGGTCTTTGGGTCTGGTTTGCTCCGTGAAGGCTTAGCGGGCCAGCAGGGGTTGGCCGCTGGTCAGGGCGGTGCTGGTTGGCCGGGTGGCGGGATGCTGCTGGAACTGGCGTACCAGCCGCTCCAGATCCCCAAGCTGCTTCACGAGCGCAATGATGCCCTGCACGGCGTGGCGGCTGCCCTGGCTGGAGTCGTCGGCCAGACGCTTGATGTCCAGCACGCTGTGGTGGATGTCCTGGGTGACCAGGGATTGCTCCTGCACCGCCTGGGCTATCTGGTTGCTGCTTGCGGTCACCTGCAACAGGCGTTCGCTTATCTGTTGCAGGATATCGCCGGTGGCGGCGGCCTTGAGGCGGCAACTGGCGGAGAGCTGTTCCCCTTGCGCCATGGCCTTCTGGGCATCGTCGGCGCTGGCCTGCAAGAGGCTTATCATCTGCTGGATCTCGCCGGTGGAGGATTGGGTCTTGATGGCCAGGGTGCGGATTTCGTCCGCCACCACCGAGAAGCCGCGACCGGACTCGCCTGCCCGGGCCGCTTCGATGGCCGCATTGAGGGCCAGCAGGTTGGTCTGGTTGGCGATGTTGTTGATGACGTCCAGGATGCCGTCGATGGCGCGGCACTGGCTGGCCAGCGCCTCTATCACGGCGCGGGAGGTGAGCAGCTCGCCGTGAACCCCTTCCACCGCCGCCACGGTATCGAGCACGCTGCGATTACCCTCCCGAAACAGCACGGCGGTGTTGTCCAGGCTGTCCGAGGAGGCGCTCGAGCTGTGGGAGACTTCGCGAATGGACGCCGTCATCTCGGTGATGGCGGTCGCGACCTGGTTGGTCTGGACCTGCTGTTGCTGCAGGTTGCCGGTGATGGACTCGGCATTGTTCAGATCCGTCTGCGCCGCCTGCACGATCTGCTGGCAGGTCTGCTGGGTGCGGGCCAGCACCGCATTGAACTCGGCCTGGTTCATCTTCATGGCGAGCTCGACGGCAGCCAGACGATCGACCCGGCCGGTATACAGCAGTTGCATCAAGGGGTTGTCGAAACGGTGGCGGGCCAGGGTCTCCAGCCGGGCGAGGCGCCGGGAGAGGGTCTGGCAGATGACGAGCGCAACCACCAGAGGCAGGGCGCCGATGAGCAGAGGCCAGCCCGGGCCGTGCTGATAGCCGAGGGTGACCAGACTGGCCAGCAGCGCCATCAGGCAGAGGTGGATCCCCAGGGTGTGGCAGCAGGGGGGCAGGCGCAGGGCCCGGGGGGTCTTGCCGCGGCGCATCTCGTCATAGACCCGCTCCGCACGCTGCTTGACCGCGTCGTCCGGCGCCGTGCGCACCGACTGGTACTCCACCACCTTGCCGCTTGCGTCCTGAATGGGGGTGACGAAGGGGTTGACCCAGTAGTGATCCCCGTTCTTGCAGCGGTTCTTGACCGGGCCCATCCAGCTTTTGCCTTCCCGCAGATGGCGCCACATGTCGGCAAACGCCTGGGGCGGCATGTCGGGGTGGCGGACCAGGTTGTGGGGTGCCCCTTGCAGCTCCTCCAGGGTGAAGCCGGCTATCTGGCAGAACTCGTCGTTGGCATAGGTGATGCGGCTCTCCAGATCCGTGGTGGAAATCAGGTTCTGGTGCGACGGGTAGAGGCGCTCACGCTGGGTAACGGGTTGATTGACTCTCATGGTACTTCCTGCCTGACAGAGGAAAGAGAGTCTGGTTGCAATTCGTACACCAGAGTGCCCAAAAACGCTTAAATTGCGTTCTATGTGTATCTTTTTCGCTCAAAACCCGTAGTGGGGGGAACATGGCCCGGGCTCGCGTCCGCCCCTGCCGTCAGGATTCGCTTTTTGGGAGCCGTTTTGGCAATGGCAGGGCGGGTTTCGCAATTTGGCAAGGCGGGGCCTGGGCCTCCGCCAGCCTCAGGCGGGCAGATCCGGCTCGCTGACCGGGGCCGGTATCTGGGTCTCTATCTGCAGGTGGGTGGAGAGCAGGGTCTTCAGATCCTGCAGGTACTCCTCCAGGGGGGGCTCGTCCAGCAGCAGGGCAAGCTCGTTGCCGATGGGGGTGAGCCGGTAATAGAGCAGGGTGAGGTTGCTCTGGCGTTGGCGCAGACGCCAGCGCTGGTTGCCAAAGGCCAGCTCGACCCCGTCGGCGGGCAGGGGACCGGATTCGAGCTCGCCACGGTGCAGCAGCCCGAGATCGCACAGCAGCAGCAGGGCGCTGTAGGGCACCCGGTATTTGCCGAGCCCCATCCGGGTGACCTTGGCGCGACTGAGCAGGCTGGCCCCCTTGTGCATGCCCAGCAGCAGACGCTGCTCGTCGCTGCCCTCGTAGTGGCAGGAGAGGGCGCAGATGCGCTGGAACAGCTGGGCTTCGCGCTGGGTCATCTCCTTGAGGGTGTTGAGGGCACGGATGGAGAAGCGGCCCGGGGTGGCGACTTCCAGGGCGAAGATGCGGCCCCACAACTGCTGCATGGGGGTCATGCTGATGTCTTCGGCCAGTTGCAGGAAGCGGGTGAGCCAGTCGCTGTCTATCTCGCCGCCGGCGGCAGTCTCTTCGCAGTGGCGCGCGGCCATCACCATGATGGATTCCAGATTGCGCTGGCGGGTGGCCTGCTCCGCCAACTGGCGAAAGGTGGCGCGCTGCTCGAAGGTGCTGTCGCTGTTGCGGGTGAGCATGCCATCGATGCCGCGGCTGCGGGCCAGGCGCAGGGTCTGCTCCTGGCTGCTCAGGATGGAACTCTCTTTCTTGGGGGGCAGGTCAGCCATGCTGGCTCCGTGATGGCAAGGTCTGGTAGTGAATGTTACTCCAACCAGATCCATGAACAATCCCTTTGCCGGGGTCGTCACGGGATAAAAAAATGGCCTCCCGGGGGAGGCCATAAGGGGCTCACTCTTCGTAGACGCTGACCTCGACCGCGTCCATGGAGTAGGAAGCGGTGGCCATCTCGTGGCTGGAGCTGACGGTGTGCATCTTGCCCTTGACCCAGATGGCGTCCCAGAGGTCATCCACCGGCGCCCCCTTGGGGTAGCTCACGTAGATCACCTGGTTGGTGGGCGGGGGCGGTACGTGAATGCAGGCGCCGAAGTAGGGGACCAGCAGGAAGGCGGTGATGGTCTTGGCATCCCCTTCCAGGGGCACCACGAACCCGGGGATCCGCACCTCCTGATTGTCCAGCTTCTTGTTGACGCCCCCCACCGGCTGCGGCACCGAGGAGAAGTCGCCATCATGGCTGACCTGGGGCGGTGGCAGCAGTTTTTCCCCCTCCGGGATGAGGATATCCCAGTCGATGGTCTTGTAATCTGCAGCCATGGCAGGCAGCACCAGCAGGCTGGCCAGCAGCGCCACTATTTTCCACTTCATCATCTGTTCTTCTCTCTTGGTCGGATGCGTCGGGTCAGACGCGAATGCTCATGCCGTCGCTCAGGCTGTAGCGGTAAGCGCGGGCGGCAGGCAGCAGCCCGATCACCATGCCCGCCAGCCAGACCAGGCCCAGCAGTTGCCACTCATAGGCGCTCGGCAGACCCAGGCTCATTTGCAGGCCATAGTGGCTGAGCAGCCAGGGGCTAGCAAGCCCCTGACCGAGATAGAGCGCGGCCACCCCGAGGGCGATGCCCGCCGTGGTGAGCGCCATCGCCTCCAGCGCCAGCAGCAGGAAGAGGTGGGCAGGGCCCGCCCCCAGGGAGCGCAGAATGGCGAGCTCGCGGCGCCGCTCGTTGAGGCCGGCGAGCAGGGTGGTCAGCATGCCGATGAGGCCCGCCACCACCACGAAGCCCGCGATCACCGACAGGGCGGTCTCCGCCACGCTCATCAGCCCCCAGAGCTCCTGCAGGGCGGCTCCCGGCAGGATGGCCATCAGGGGCTCCCTGGGATAGGTGTTGACGCTGCGCTGCAACTGGAACGCCAGGATCCGGTTGCTCAGCCCCACCATGAAGGCGGTGATGGTCTTGGGGGTGAGATCCAGCGCCATCGCCTGTTCCGGGGTCACGTTCTTGCTGTGACGACCGGTGTCCCAGCCCAGGTGGATCGCCTCTATGCCCGCCAGCGGCACATGAATGGTGCGATCGATGGGGGTGCCGGTGGGGGCCAGGATCCCCACCACCTTGAACGGCATGTTGTCATGCTGGCTGAACGAGGTGTTGCCGGCGCCATGGGCGATGACGATGGATTGATCCAGGTGATAGCCGAGCTTTTCGGCCACCTGGGCACCCAGCACCGCTTCAAACGGTGTTTCGAAGGGGCGACCTTCGCGCATGACGAGCGCCTGCTGCTGGCCGTACTTCAGGTGGGTGAAGTAGTCCCCATTGGTGCCGAGCACGCGAAACCCCTTGTGGGAGTCGCCGAGGGAGAGGGGGATGGTCCAGGCGATACCGGGCCTGGCCTTGATGGCCTGGTAGGAGTCCCAGCCCACGTTGTTGGTGGGGTTGCCGATGCGAAACACCGAATAGAGCAGCAGGTTCACCTGGCCGGAGCGGGCGCCGACGATGAGATCGGTACCCGAGACGGTGTTGGCGAAGCTGTCCCGTGCCTGACTGCGCACCCGCTCCACCCCGAGCAGCAGGGTGACGCTGATGGCGACGGCCAGCAGGGTGAGCCCGGCGGTGAGGCGACGGGCCCAGAGACTTTGCAGGGCGAGTTTCAGCATGAGAGCCTCCGCAGTGAAGGGGAGATGGCCGGACGGGCTGCGAAATGATGGCGTGTGGTCATGCCGCCCTCCGGTTGAGCTGTTGCAGGTTCTCCACCCGGGGGAAGAGGGGCTCCAGATAGGGATCGTGACTGACGAAGACCAGGGTAGACCCCTGCTTGTCGCACTCCTCGAACAGCAGCCGGATGAAGGCGGCCCGGTTGTCGGTGTCCAGGGCCGAGGTGGGCTCGTCGGCGATCACCAGAGGAGGGGAGCCTATCAGGGCGCGGGCGGCGGCGACTCGCTGCTGCTGGCCAATGCTGAGGGCGTGGACGGGGCGATGGAGTGCCTCATCCGGCAGTTGCAGTTCAGCCAGCAGGCGGCGCGCCTCCTGCTCGGGGCTCCCTGTCAGGCGGGCCCGCTTGGCGGGTGAAAAGGTGAGGGCAGCGGTGACGTTGTCCTGCACCGAGAGAAACGGCAGCAGATTGAACTGCTGGAAGATGTACCCCAGATTGGCCGCCCGGAACTGGTCACGGGCGCGGCCGGAAAGCCGGGCCAGGGGCTGGCCCAGCACCTCCAGGGTGCCGTGGTTGGCGGTCTGGATACCGGCCAGCAACCCGAGCAGGGTGGACTTGCCACAACCCGATGGGCCCTTGATGAAGACGCGCTCACCCTCGTGGATGCGAAGGGCGGGCAGATCGAGGACGGCTTCGTGACCCGGCCAGGCAAAGGCCAGATCACGGATCTCAACCACGGCATGTTTCATGGTGTTACCAGCCCAGTTTGTTGGCGGACGGAGTCAGTTCGGCGGCGGTCTGGCCGGTGGGCAGTATGCCCTGCACGCTCAGCTTCTCCAGGCTCGGATAGAGGCTGAACAGGGTGGCCTCCAGCCCGGTGAGCTTGGCCGGGGTAGCGCAGGTGTAGGTGTACATGGCCCCCATGTCCGCATGGCCCGCGTCGTCGTGATGGTGTTCATCGTGAGCGCCATCAGCCTTGTCGTGCTCGTGCTCGTGCTCATGGTCATGATCTTCCTTGGCGGCCTGCAGCTCCTGCTGGGTCAGCTTGCAGCCGGCGGCCGGGTCGAAACGGAAGAGGGCGTCGGGCTGCTGGAGGCGGGCCACCGCCTTGGCATACTGCGCTTTCTCCTCATCGGTGTTGGCGGCATGCTCGAAGCCCACCAGATCGGCGGCAGGGGCCTGCAACTCGATCATCAGCTGGTTGCCGTCGAGTACCAGGTTGAGGTGGCCGTGACCGTGCTCATGGGCACCGTGGCTGTGGCTTTCGTGTTCGTCGTGATTGGCCTGGGCGCCGAAGGCGGCAGCGGCCAGCAACAGGGTGACTGCTTTCATCGTTAATCCTTTTGAATAAATAGAGAAAAGATTGGTTCAAAAAAAGAAACAATGAAGGGGCGGCGGGGCGCGGATACGGCGATGTCCCGTGGTGCCGGTGGCCGCCCTCGGTTGGGGAGTGCCGATATACCGGTCGATGCCAGAGGAGAGGGGAGGGAGAACGGGGGTCGGCGTCAGTGCCAGCTTGCCATCCAGATGCAGGACGCAGAGGGTGCAGGCATGACCGTGATCGGGCAGGGCTGCTTCAAGAGGGTGCTGTGCCAGCGCCGGTTGCATCCACAACCAGCCCAGCAGCAACACCCAGATTGTCAGTGTGGAACGACCCATAGACCCTTGTGGAAAGGGCGCCATCAGCGCCCTTCTCTCTGATTCAGAGATGGGACTGGATGAGCCCCATCACCTTGGTTATCTCGGCGGCATCGAGCTGGCCATCTTTGGCAAACAGCACCTTGCCCTCTTTATCCAGCAGTATGATGGCCGAACTTTCCGGGGTAAGCGCCCAGGCGTTGCGGGCCATCCCCTTGGCATCCAGCACCATGGCGGACCAGGGGAACTCTTTCTTGCTGTCCTCGGCACTGCTCTTCACGAAACCGGACGTGCCCCAGATGGCGTCATTGCTGTTGATGATGGTGACGGTCTGGTACTTGTCGTGGGGCAGCTTGGCCGCCTTGATCGCCTCGATCATGGGGGCATTGAGCTCCTTGGCGCTGGAGCGACCTGCAATGTGCTGGATCAGGAAGACCTTGCCGGTCAGGACCTTGCTCTGCCAGGGCTGATAGCTGATCTCCTTCTCCTTGAGCACCAGCTCCCCCTTGTCGCTGATGTTGACCAGCGGCACCTGGGTTGATTCCTTGATGTTGTGGGCCATGACCAGGGTTGGCAGCAGCGCCAGAGTAAGCACGAGATGTTTCATCCGGATGACACTCCTTTGTGATGTTATAACGATTTTTGGGTCGAGGGAATGGGACCCTGAACATCCTAAACTGATCGGATCTGTTTAAAAAGTGTTAAATAATGCGGGGTGCGACGGTGATCTTGTCAACATGGGCGCCATCCCCCAATGACGGCGGCAAGGATGGCATGTCATCCATCAAAAGCAAGTGATGGTCAGAAGAGGCTAGTAGAGCGGTTCGCTGATCAAGGGAATCTGGGCCATCGTCATCTGCTGGGCCAGCAGGGGAGAACCGGTGAGCAGCACGTGGCGCTGATTGCCGATCACCAGGGTGTCTCCCTCAAGGCCGCTGTCGGCCGTGATGGCGAGCCAGGCCGGCGAGACGCTGCCGATGCTGATGTTCGGATAGATGATGCTGAGACTGTACTGGGGCGCCAGCTCCGCCAGCAGACTGGCCATGAGCAGCGCCTTCTCGTCGCTGTCGGCCTTGTTGTCCTGCAGGGCCTGCAAGGGCGGAGCGAAGTGGTCCATCTGCTCGGGGGGGGTGGGGATGCCGCTCAGCCACTCCTGCAGCAGGGTGACGCTGGTGGCGAGATCCTTGGCCGAAAACTGCTGTGCCAGGGGTTTGAGGTCTCCCTTGAACTGATAGAACAGCTGGGAGTAGTTGGGGCGCACGCAGGGCAGCTTCTGATTGGCCGGGTGCACGCAGGGCTGGACCCGCATCTCGTAGAAGGCGTCCTCCTGATATTGCCGGTAGGCCTGCCAGAACTGGGCGGATTCGAGGCTGCTGTCGTGCAGGGTAAAGGCCTGTTCCAGGTTGCGGAACTTGGTGGCCGTCTCCGGGCTGTGCTGGTTGATCTGGTTGATGCTGTTGTAGAGGCGCGGACTGATGTAGGAGTAGAGTGTTTCCAGCGGGAAGTTGAGGGCGGTGTCGAGCTGTGTCATCTCGTGACGGCTGGCTGAAAAGGTGCGCTCATCCGCCGTCAATTGCAGGTGCTTTTGCTGACCATCCGCAGATTGCCACTGCCAGCTCAGGTTGATCTCGTTGGCCTGCGCCATGGTGCCGAAGAGCAGACTGCACAGAAAGCCTTGTGCCAGTTTCATGGTGCGCCTCCGCCTGGGTTGATAATAAACAACTAGGTGAGTGACCGGCATTTGGATTGGTCTGGTGACAGATATATTGGTAATTATCTGATCTGACTTTAAATTTAATTCAGGAAATAAGTCATGGGGGAAATCATCATGAAGCTTGTTTCACGGTTTCTGCTGATATTGGTGGCCACGCCGGCGCTGGCGGGGCAGGTCATCGTCAATCAGGGATTGTCCAGCGCGGATACCTTCGCCCTGCGGGATCAGCTGGCCCGGGAGCATGAATGGCAGGAGTGGCTGCGCTTCCAGCAGGCCATCAAGTGGCTGGAGGTGCTGCCGGTCAACTGCGATCTGGTGGGAGGTGCCGGTCAGGAATATCGCTGCGGTGATGACTATTACCGCCCCTATCGGCAAAACGGGCGCGACCTCTATATCCAGGGGGATCCCCCCGGAGCGTCCCCGCAACGACCAATAAAAAAGGCGCCATAAGGCGCCTTTTTTGCGAGGAATACGCTTATTTTGCAGCGTAACGCTCGGCAGAGGTCTTGATTTCGGCTTCGGCAGCGGCCTTGTCGCCCCAACCTTCCACCTTGACCCACTTGCCCGCCTCCAGCTCTTTGTAGCGCTCAAAGAAGTGCTGGATCTGGGCTTTCAGCAGCTCGGGCAGATCGTTCACATCCTGGATGTGATCGTACTGCTTGGTCAGCTTGGAGTGGGGAACGGCCACGATCTTGGCGTCTTCGCCAGATTCATCGGTCATCTTCAGCACACCGACCGGGCGGCAGCGGATGACGGAGCCGGCCAGCAGCGGGTAGGGAGTCGGAACCAGCACGTCGACCGGATCCCCGTCCAGGGACAGAGTGGCGTTCACGTAACCGTAGTTGCACGGGTAGAACATCGGGGTGGACATGAAACGGTCAACGAAGATGGCGCCGCTGTCCTTGTCGACTTCGTATTTGATCGGGTCGGCGTTCTGCGGGATTTCGATGATGACGTAGATGTCGTCAGGCAGGCTCTTGCCGGCCGGTACCAGGTTCAGGCTCATGACGTTTCCTTTGAGTGTTGGAGTCAAGTTTGCAGGCCGACATTATAGCGATGTCCCGTCAAATGACCATATTTCAAGGGCCGGGTGGCGTGCTGGAGGGTGGCTTTTACCCGCGCTTGCCCGATTTCTGTCGTCTGCGGGCGCCGATGCCTTCGCTCCCCATGGGCGCGGCTTGTGCCACCGGGTCAACAGACCCTAGAATGCGCACTCCCTTTACTGGAAAAGGCAGCGGTATGCACATTCACATTCTCGGGATCTGCGGCACCTTCATGGGTGGTCTGGCGGTGTTGGCAAAACAGCTTGGCTATCGGGTGACCGGCTCCGACGCCAACGTCTATCCCCCCATGAGCACCCAGCTCGAGCAACAGGGCATCGAACTGACCGAAGGCTACGACCCCTCCCAGCTCGATCCGGCGCCGGATCTGGTGGTGATCGGCAATGCCATGAGCCGTGGCAACCCCTGTGTGGAATATGTGCTGGACCGCAATCTGCCCTATATCTCCGGCCCCCAGTGGCTGCTGGAGCACGTGCTGAAAGATCGCTGGGTGCTAGCCGTCGCGGGCACCCATGGCAAGACCACCACCGCCAGCATGCTGGCCTGGGTGCTGGAGTATGCCAAGCTGGAACCCGGTTTCCTCATCGGCGGCGTGCCGGGCAACTTCCCGGTTTCCGCCCGTCTCGGCTCGGCTCCCTTCTTTGTGATTGAAGCGGACGAATATGACTGCGCCTTCTTCGACAAGCGATCCAAGTTTGTCCACTATCACCCGCGCACCCTGGTGATGAACAACCTGGAGTTCGACCACGCGGACATCTTCCCGGATCTCGCCGCCATCCAGCGCCAGTTCCACCACCTGATGCGCACCGTGCCGAGCAACGGCCGGGTGCTCTTCCCCAAAGGCGATGACAACCTTACCGCCGTGCGCGAGATGGGCTGCTGGAGCGAGGTGGAGCTGGTGGGCCAGGACGACGCCAAGTGGAAGGCGGTGAAGCTGGCCGATGACGGCTCCGCCTTCGAGGTGTGGCTGGATGGCGTGAAACAGGGGGAGGTGCACTGGGAGTGCATCGGCGAGCACAACGTCAGCAACGGTCTGATGGCCATCGCCGCTGCCCGCCATGCCGGTGTCATGGTGGAGCACGGGATCAACGCCCTCTGCCAGTTCAAGTCCCCCAAGCGGCGCATGGAGCTGAAAGGGGAAGTGGCCGGCATCAGCGTCTATGACGACTTCGCCCACCACCCCACCGCCATCGAGACCACCCTGGGTGGACTGCGCGCCAAGGTGGGCAAGGCCCGCATCCTGGCGGTGCTGGAGCCCCGCTCCAACACCATGAAGCTCGGGGTTCACAAGGAGGAGCTGGCCGGTTGCTTCGACGGTGCCGACGAGGTGTTCTTCTTCCAGCCCCCCAACATCGGCTGGGATCTGGGGGAGGCGACGGCCCACATGACCCGGCCTGCCCGGGTATTCGAGGCCCTTGATGCCCTGATTGGCGCCCTGGTGGCCGAGAGCCGCCCAGGGGATCATATTCTGATCATGAGCAACGGCGGCTTCGGCGGCATTCACGACAAGCTGATCGCCCGCCTCAAGGAGCTGCAGAGCGCATCATGAACAAGGCCATCACCCTGGCGCTGACCGGCGCCTCCGGCGCTCCCTATGCCCTGCGCCTGCTGGAATGCCTGGTGCAGGCGGACTATCGGATCTTCCTGCTCGCCTCCTCGGCGGCCAGGGTTGTGCTCAAGACCGAGCAGCAGCAGGATTGGCCGGGCTCCCCCAAGGAGCTGTCGGCGTACCTCTGTCGCCATTATGGTGCCAAAGAAGGTCAGATCGTCGCCTGTGGCAAGGAAGAGTGGTTCTCGCCGGTGGCGTCCGGCTCGGCGGCCCCCAAACAGATGGTGGTCTGCCCCTGCTCCATGGGCACTGTCTCGGCCATTGCCAACGGCACCTCGGACAACCTGCTGGAGCGCGCGGCGGACGTGGTGATCAAGGAGCGGGGCCAGCTGATTCTGGTGCCCCGGGAGAGCCCCTTCTCGGCGATCCATCTGGAGAACATGCTCAAGCTTGCCCGTCTTGGCGTGACCATCATGCCGGCGGCGCCAGGGTTCTACCATGAACCCAAAAGCATCGAAGATCTGGTGGACTTCATGGTCGCCCGCATCCTCGACCACCTGGGTGTCGAGCATGAGTTGACCAGTCGCTGGGGTTATGCAAACCACTGATACGGCGGGGAGCGGACAAAAAAGCGGCGCCGGGCTGTAAAGCCC
>OKEV01000125.1_pt1 | contig 41525 bp, 40 predicted proteins | sample 1611141 | NCBI WGS metagenome assembly OKEV01 (sample SAMN04436713, study PRJEB24849) | human gut metagenome | biome: human gut; feature: NICU; material: stool | host: Homo sapiens | place: USA: Saint Louis, MO | collected 2010-08-30
TGCCCTGTCGATGGAGGCGCATTATAGGGAGCGAATTCGTTCTGGCAACCCCTCCTCTGCAATAAAATTGTAAAAATCGGCACGTTTTTAGTTATTCATATCCAAGCACAGCTTTTATACAAACTTATCCACAGAAACCGGTGTCGTCTTGCTAGAATGGCCGAAAACAAGGAGGCCAAGATGGACTTGCGACTAAGACCTTACAAGGGAAAGTGCCCGCAACTGGGCAAACGGGTATATGTGGATCCCTGCGCCACCCTGGTGGGGGATATCCAGCTGGGTGACGATGCCAGCATCTGGCCCATGGTGGCCGCCAGAGGGGACGTCAACCATATCCGCATCGGTGCGCGCAGCAACATTCAGGACGGTACAGTGCTGCACCTGACCCGCAAGAGTGCTGGCAATCCTGGCGGCTATCCGCTGCTTATCGGCGAGGATGTCACGGTCGGACACAAGGCGATGCTGCACGGTTGCACCATAGGCGACCGGGTACTGGTCGGCATGGGTGCCATCCTGCTGGATGGGGTGATCGTTGAAGACGATGTGATGATCGGGGCGGGCAGCCTGGTGCCGCCAGGCAAGCGGCTTGAGGCCGGCTTTCTTTATATGGGCAATCCCGTCAAACAGGCCCGCCCTCTCAAGCCGGCCGAGATCGCCTTCCTGAAGACTTCGGCCGACAACTATGTGCTGCTCAAGGATGAATACCTGCAAGAGGCCTGACCCTGCAGCCACAAACAGGAAGCCCGGCATGATGCCGGGCTTCTCTTCTTATATAGCTATGTGACCATCAGACAGGATCAGTGGGCCTGATCCCAGTTGTCACCGGTGCCCGCTTCCACCACCAGCGGCACATCCAGTTCGGCCGCACCCGACATCTTCTCCTTGATGAGGGCGATGTACTCTTCCAGCTTCTCTTCGCGGATCTCGAACACCAGTTCATCGTGTACCTGCATCAACATGCGGATCGACTCGTCTTCAATCCCACGGATCCAGCCATCCACGTTGATCATGGCCCGCTTGATGATGTCGGCAGCGGTGCCCTGCATGGGAGCGTTGATGGCGGCCCGTTCGGCCGCCTTGCGCAGACCGGCGTTGCGGGACTTGATATCCGGCAGATAGAGGCGACGGCCAAACAGGGTTTCGACATACCCCTGGACGTCCGCCTGCTGGCGGGTACGCTCCATGTACTCCAGCACACCCGGGTAGCGTTCGAAGTAGAGATCCATGTACTTCTGCGCTTCGGCGCGACCAATCCCCAGCTGCTTGGCCAGACCGAAGGCACTCATGCCATAGATGAGACCAAAGTTGATCGCCTTGGCACTGCGGCGCATGTCGCTGGTCACCGCATCAAGCGCGACCCCGAACACCTCGGCGGCGGTCGCCTTGTGGATGTCCTTGCCCTCGGCGAAGGCGGTCAGCAACCCCTTGTCACCGGAGAGGTGGGCCATGATGCGCAGCTCGATCTGGGAGTAGTCCGCCGCCACCAGCTTGTAACCGGCGCACGGAATGAAGGCCTGCCGAATGCGACGCCCCTGTTCGTTGCGCACCGGGATGTTCTGCAGGTTGGGATCGGTGGACGAGAGCCGACCGGTCGCCGCCACCGCCTGATGATAGGAGGTGTGCACCCGCCCGGTCTGCGGCTTGATCATCAGCGGCAGCTTGTCGGTGTAGGTGGACTTGAGCTTGGCCAGCCCACGGTGCTCCATCAGGAGGCGCGGCAGCTCATAGGTCTCCGCCAGCTCGGCCAGCACCTCTTCCGCAGTGGATGGCGCTCCCTTGGGGGTCTTTTTGATGATCGGCAGCCCCAGCTTGGTGAAGAGGATTTCACCCAGCTGCTTGGGCGAGGAGAGATTGAACTCCTGCCCGGCCAGCTCGTGGGCCTGCTTCTCCAGCTCTGCCAGGCGCACTTCGATCTCCTGACTCTGCTGATGCAGCAGCTTGGGCTCGATGGTGGTACCGAGTCGCTCCATCCGCGCCAGAACCGGCAGCAGCGGCAATTCGATCTCGCTGAATACCTTGGCAAGTCCCGGCTCGGCAGAGAGCTTGCCCCACAGCGCCTGATGCAGACGCAGGGTGATGTCGGCATCTTCCGCCGCGTAAGGAGCCGCCTGCTCCAGTTCGATCTGGTTGAAGGTGAGCTGCTTGACCCCCTTGCCGGCAATGTCCTCGAACGAGATGGTCTCGACGTTCAGATACCTGCGGGCCAGGGAATCCATGTCGTGGCGGCTGGCGGTAGAGTTGAGCACATAGGACTCGAGCATGGTGTCGTAGGCGATACCCTGCAGCTCGATGCCGTGGTTGAGCAGCACGTTGCGGTCGTACTTGAGGTTCTGCCCCACCTTGAGACGGGCCGGATCTTCCAGCAGCGGTTTGAGCTTGCCGAGTACCACGGCCTCGGTCAGCTGCACCGGCGCCCCCAGATAGTCGTGGCCGAAGGGCACATAGGCCGCCTTGCCCGGCTCGATGGCAAAGGAGACGCCAACGACCCGCGCTTCCATATAGTCGAGACTGGTGGTCTCGGTGTCGAAGGAAAACAGCGGCGCCGCCTGCAACCGTGCCAGCCACTCATCGAATTCGGCCTCATCCAGGATGCAGCGATAGTCGGTTTCGATGGCGGCTGCCGGGGCGGCGCCTTCCTCATCACCTGCGGCTTCGCTCTCCTCGTCACCAGACTCCAGCTCTTTGATCAGGTTGCGCAGCTCGTACTCACGGTAGACCGCCAGCAAAGCCTCCTTGTCGATGGGGCCAAGCTGCAGCTCTTCCAGACTCTGCTCCAGGACCACGTCGGTCTTGATGGTGGCCAGCACATAGGAAAGGCGCACCTGCTCTTCCTGCTCGCGGAACTTGTCGGCAAACGCCTTGGAGCCGCGGAAGCCGAGCGCCGCCACCTTGTCGAGGTTGGCGGCAATCTCGTCGATGCTGCCTATCCCCTGCAACAGGGCCAGTGCGGTCTTCTCGCCGACACCGGTCATGCCGGGAATGTTGTCCACCTTGTCCCCCATCAGCGCCAGGTAATCGATGATGAGCTCGGGCGGTACGCCGAACTTCTCGATCACCCCTTCCCGATCGGTCTTCACATCCTTCATGGTGTCGATCAGGGTGACATGGTCGGAGACCAGCTGCGCCATGTCCTTGTCGCCGGTGCTGATGAGCACAGGCAGCTGCTTCTCGGTCGCCTGACGGGCCAGGGTGCCGATCACGTCGTCGGCCTCCACCCCTTCGACCATCAGGAAGGGGAAACCCATTGCCTTGATCATCTGGTGGATAGGGGCGACCTGGCTGCGCAGATCGTCCGGCATGCTGGCGCGTGTTGCCTTGTATTCGGGATAGATGTCGTCGCGGAAGGTCTTGCCCTTGGCGTCGAACACCACGGCCACGTGGCAGTCGGGGTACTGCTTGCGAAGGCTGCGCATCATGTTGGCCATGACACGGACGGCGCCGCTAGGCAAGCCGGTCGAGGTGCGCAGATCGGCCTGCTGCGAGGCAAAGAAGGCGCGGTAAAGATATGAAGATCCGTCGACCAGAATAAGAGGATTGCTAGAGGCCATGAAAATCGTCCTGCCAAGAATAAACAGCCGCTAGGATGCCACAGGGCCCGCACCACACCAAGGGGACTCCCACCATCACCCCGGCGCACCGGTGGGGCATATTGCTGTGGATAACTCTGTGCTCAAAAATGGCACCATTGCATCACGGCCGTGACAAAGCTGTGGATTAAAACAAAAAATATCTTTTAAAACAATATTTTGAAATCATGAAAACTCAACATGACACACGCATCATGATCTCGATCAATGTGGAAAAAAATTCAAGAGGGGTACTGAGGCAGGATCCAAAACGAAACAATCCTAGCACAGGGAGATGACTTGACCAGCGGAGGTCGAACGATAACCATACAAAAGTACAACAATCTACCCTGGCTCACATTTTCAACAACGAGGAGTCTGTCATGAAAAAAGTGGCCGTGATCTTGAGTGGTTGTGGCGTGTTTGACGGCGCCGAAATCCACGAGGCCGTCATCAGCCTGCTGGCGCTGGCCCGTCAGGGAGCATCCGTTCAATGCTTCGCCCCCAATGTCCCTCAGCTTCATGTCATCAATCACCTGACCGGCGAGGTCAGCGAGGGAGAGAGCCGCAACGTGCTGGTCGAGGCGGCCCGCATCTGCCGCGGCCAGATCAGGGATGCGGCTGAACTGGATGCAGCCGACTTCGACGCCCTGCTGGTGCCGGGCGGCTTCGGCGCCGCCAAGAACCTGTGTGACTTCGCCATCAAGGGCGCAGAGTGCCGCATCCAGCCGGATGTGCTGCAGGCCTGCCAGAGCTTTGCCAGAGCAGGCAAACCGGCCGCCTACATCTGCATCGCACCGGCCATGATCCCGCTCATCTATGGGGCAGGCACCCTGGCCACCATTGGCAACGACGAGGACGCCGCCAACGCCATCGAAACCATGGGTGGCAGTCATCTCGACTGCCCGGTGAGCGAATTCGTGGTGGATCAGGAGCGCAAGGTCATCTCCACCCCTGCCTACATGCTGGCCAACAATATTGTGGAGGCGGCGGACGGCATCGAGAAGACCGTCAAACAGCTACTGGCACTCTGATTGCCCGGCAGACCAAAACAAGCGGGCCGCTCAAGGAGCGGCCCGCTTTCATTCCGGTCAGTCTAGACGGGATCAGATGGCATCGCCCATCTGGTCCATCTTGCCCAGCAGGGCACGCAGACGCTCTTGCCAGGCAACGTGCTCGTTGCGCAGTTGGTGGTTTTCGTCTTGCAGCTTGCTGTTCTGCTCTTTCAGCTCGTCCAGCTCCATCTTCAGCAAGGAGATGTTGTCGACGGCGGATTGTACTTTGGATTCGAGTTGCTCAAGGACTTCTAGTGACATATGCATACCTGTATGTTCAATTGCGATGCCCCACAGAGGGCGATTCAAGCGCGTGGAGCCAGCATACCCTGATGCGCTCGGCACAAACAAGCTAGCACGTTGCAAAATGCGCCCTGCGGCCCGGTATTGCTTAAATATGCGTCGGTTTTTCTCGCAGGCAGCAGGAACCTCGATCCCGGGCGTCCGCCGTGGCACAACCCGCCCTCCTGCCGATGCCGCCATCAGCCATGCAAGGCGATGAAGCCCCCCATCATCAGACAGGCCACGGCGTACATCAACAGGCCGTAGAGCAGGTTCCAGCGCAGCAGCAGCCCGGCGCTCAGGTTGTAGCGGGACGCCAGCGCCAGATTGGAGCCGGAGAGCGGGCTCGTCCCGGTCGCCAGCCCCCACCCCATGAGGAAGCACATGCCAAGCAGGCTGGGATCCGGTGCCAGCGGCCAGAGCAGCGGCGCCACCCCCGAGATGCTGATGAGAGGATGCACGCCCACTATGGCCACCAGGAAGATCAGCAGCAGGGTCAGGCAGGCTTCCAGCCAGCCGAAGTGGTTGAACAGCGGCAGGCCGTGGCCACTGCCAAAGTCCAGTACTGACAGCGCGCTGTTGATGCCAGCCGCCAGCAGGCCGGCCCCCAGAAACAGCACCAGCTGGCCACCGATAGCCGGGAAGCGCTCCACCACCTGGCGCTTGAGAGCAGCCCCTCGCCCCGCTTGCGGCATGAACAGCAAGGCCAGCAAGGGCGCCACCAGGGCGATCACCGCCAGAATGCTGAGTCCGGGCCAGAAACGGTGGATCACCAGCACCAGCAGTGCCAGGGTCACCGGTAGCCCCAGGGTCTGGAGCCGCAGCGGATAACCTTCAAAGGTCTCCACACCGAGTCGCTCTACCTGCCAGGCCGTCAGCCCCATGGCCAGCAAGGCCGCCAGTATGCCAAAAGGCAGTATGCTGCCCAGTTGCAGACCCGGTGCATAGGTGAGGGCCACCGCCATGGCGACGAAGAAGGGGGACCAAAACGCAGCCGCACAGAAGATCCGGCTCAGTACCATGACCTGACGCCGCTCCAGCGTCCCGTTGCGCTCCAGCCGATCGCCGATGATGAAGAGCACCGAAAGATTGATGACGGCCCCCAGCAGATTGAGGCTGGCCATGGTGCTCCACAGCCCCTTGCGACCGGACCAGGAGGCGGTGCCGGTCAAGAGGCCGGAGGTAGCCAGATTGAGGGTGCTCACTGCGGCAAACATGGTCAGCATGTTGATGTTCGGCAAGAGCCAGTCACCTGGGCTGAGGCTGGCCCCCCGCCACCAGGAAAAGAGCAGCAGCAGGAGCGCCGCGCCGTAGAGGGCCAGCGCCTGGCGCCGTGCGGCACCCACCAGCCAGGGCCAGGTGAGCAGGGAGGCGGCCCAGGCCGCGATGGCGGCGGGCCAGGGGGAGAAGTCCAGATAAAGGTGCAGCAGGTTGAGCAGCCACATCCCCAGGATCAGAAAGCCTGACCAGCGCTTGACCATACAACGGCCTCGGTCAGAGGATCAGAGGCACTGATCCATGTCCAGGGAAGGTTTGTCGCACTCGGGGCGGCCCACAATCCTGGCGGGCACGCCAGCGACCGTGGTGTGAGGCGGCACCGGGTTGATCACCACGCTGCCGGCACCGATCTTGGCGCCGACGCCCACCTCGATGTTGCCGAGGACCTTGGCCCCCGCCCCTATCATCACCCCTTCCCGGATTTTGGGGTGACGATCGCCACTCTCCTTGCCGGTCCCTCCCAGAGTCACACTCTGAAGGATGGAGACGTCGTTCTCGATGACGGCGGTTTCCCCGACCACGATACCGGTGGCATGGTCAAACATGATGCCCTTGCCGATGCGGGCGGCCGGGTGTACATCCACGCCGAACACCACGGAGATCTGGTTTTGCAGATAGAGCGCCAGGGCACGGCGTCCCTGACGCCACAGCCAGTTGGCCACCCGATACCCCTGAAGAGCATGGAATCCCTTGAGGTAGAGCAGCGGGGTGGAGAAGAGGTCGACCGCCGGGTCGCGATCCTGCACCGCGCAGATGTCGGCGGCCACTGCGGCCAGTAGCTCGGGCTCGCTGCGCAGGGCCAGCTCGATCACTTCCCGCAAGGCGATGGCAGGCATGGTGGTGCTGTCGAGCTTGTTGGCGAGCTGGAAGCTCAGCGCCGAGCGCAAATCCCGGTGATTGAGAATGGTGGAATGAAAGAAGCTGGCCAGCATGGGCTCCTGGGCCGCCATGCTCTGCGCTTCCTGCTGAATTTTTTGCCAGGTTCTGGCAACCAGATCATCCATGTTGCAGCCTACTGTTGTTCAGGGTGAGTGCTTTGTCGTTCTTTTGTCAGCACCGAGATGGGGTCCATGTGAATGATCACATCCATCCGCTCGAAGGCCTGGCGGACGGCCAGTTCAGCCTCGTCGGCTATCTGATGGGCCCTGACCAGAGGCAGTTGATCATCGAGTTCCAGATGCAACTGCACGAAACGGGTCGGCCCGGATTGGCGGGTACGCAGGTCATGTACGCCATGCACCCCCTCTACGGCACAGCAGAGGGCCATTATTCTCGCTTGTTCCTCCTCTGGCAACTGACGATCGAGCAGGGCCTGCACCGATTCGTAACCGATATGGACGGCCCCCCACACCAGGAACAGACCGATCAGAATGGCAAACAGGCCGTCGGCCCAGTACCACCCCTGCCCCGCCAGCACCAGTGCCACCAGCACGCCGCCATTGAGCAGCAGGTCGGAACGGTAGTGCAGCATGTCAGCCTTGATGGCCACACTGTTGGTCTTGCGGATGACAAAGCTCTGGAAGCTCACCAGCAGCAGGGTCAGCACGATGGAGCCGACGCTGACCCAGATCCCGGCCTCCAGGCGCACCACGGGCACCTGATTCAGCATCGACGAGATGCCGTGCATCACCAGCAGTAGGGCGGACCCCGAGATGAAGGCCGACTGCACCAGACCCGCCAGGGACTCCGCTTTGCCGTGGCCGAAGCGATGCTCTTCGTCGGCAGGGGCCAGCGCATAACGGATGGCCAGCAGATTGATGAGAGAGGCGCTGATGTCCATGAAGGAATCGGTCAGGGATGCCAGCAGGCTGGATGAATCCGTCATCAGCCAGGCGATCAGTTTGCCCAGGATGAGCAGGGTGGCGGTGGTCACAGCGGCCATGCTGGCCAGGGTGACCCAGCGGGAATAGTGTTGGTGGCTCAAAACCGGCTTTCCTCCGACGCGTAAAAACTTATTATACCCTGACCCGGACGTCAGTTTGGCGTGCAAAATCAACAGAGTGACTCCCAGATGAACAAAATACTCCTGGTCGACGACGATCTCGAACTGACCCAGCTGCTCACCGAAATCCTGACCCTGGAGGGGTTTGAGGTCACCGTCGCCGAGGATGGGGAAGAGGGATTGCTGCGACTGGCAGAACAGGCTTTCGACCTGGTGCTGCTGGACGTCATGATGCCCAGACTCAACGGTTTCGCGATGCTGACCCGGCTGCGCAAGACCCACGACACCCCGGTGTTGATGCTGACCGCCCGTGGCGACAGCCAGGATCGGGTCAACGGGCTGGAGGCCGGTGCCGACGACTATCTCGCCAAGCCGTTCGACGACAGGGAGCTGCTGGCCCGGGTGCGCGCCATCCTGCGTCGAACCCAGAGCCAGGCTCCCCAGCGCGGAGCCCCGGACGAGCTGAGATTCATGGATCTGGTGCTGCAGCCCGGCCTGCAACAGGCTCGCTGCGACGATCAGTTGCTGGAGCTCACCGCCACCGAGTTCGGCCTGCTGGAGTGCCTGCTGCGCAATCCGGGCCAGATCGTCAGCAAAGGCCTGCTCTCCGAGCAGGTGCTGGGCAAGAAGCTCGAACCCTTCGATCGGGCCATCGACATGCACCTGAGCAACCTGCGCAAGAAGCTGCCGGAGCGGGCTGACGGCCAGCCCCGCTTCAAGACGGTGCGGGGACGAGGCTACCTGTGGCTGGAGCAGGCATGAAATCGGCCCGCACCTTCAACGGCCTTTCCACCCAGATCTTCCTCTGGTTCTGGTTCATCCTGCTACTGGTCGTGGCCGCGGTGGTGATCCTCCCCACCCTGGACCCCCGCAATATCATCCCGCTGCCGGCCCACGAGATCACCCGTCTCAACAACAACCTGGCGGCGCTGCAACGGGGCGCGGATCCCGAGCAGGATTTCGATCTGGCCAAGGCCATCGATGCCGCGGGCCTCTTGCCGGTGGACAACATCTATCTACGCGATGCCAAGGGGCAGATGCAGTCCAGCACCCGGCTGAGCAAGTTCGTGATCCGTTTCATGCTCGACTCGGACAACCCGGCCAAGCCCATGCTGGGCAGCGAACACCAGCGCGCCATCGCCGGCCCCTTCCAGATGGTCCATCACGGCCAGACCTATCACGTCTATTTCGGTCTGAACGTCGAAAACTCCTACCTGTTCCTCTTCATCCAGATCCTGGATCACCCCATCCAGATCCTGGGCATCGCCATGCTGGTCAGCACCCCGCTCTGTCTGTTGCTCGCCTGGCGCCTGACCCGCCCCATACTGCAGTTGCAGCAGTCGGTCTCCCAACTCGCCCAGGGCAACCTGGAAATACAGATCCCCAACCTGGGGCGGCGCGACGAGATAGGCCAGCTGGCCGAACATGTCAGTCGCATGGTCGATACCCTCAAGGACATGATCCAGAAGCAGAAGCAGCTGCTCTCCGACATCTCCCACGAGCTGCGCAGCCCCCTGACCCGCATCCAGCTCGCACAGGCGCTGATCCGCCGCAAGCAGGGGGACAGCGCCGAGCTGGCGCGCATCGAAGGGGAGATAGCCCGGCTCGACAAGCTGATAGGGGATCTGCTGGATCTGTCGCGGGTGCAGCAACATGTGGAAGCGCCGGTGACGCTGCCCCTGGCGGAGCTGCTGGAGCCCATCCTGGACGATGCCATGTTCGAGGCAAACCAGAACGGCAAACAGCTCAGGCTCCCTTCCCTGCCCGCCGAATCCCTCACCATGTGGCCGGAGCTGCTGGCGCGCGCCCTGGAAAACCCGCTGCGCAACGCCCTCAAGTATGCCCGCGAGTTCATCAAGGTGGACTGGTACCGGGAGGGACGGGAATGGGTGATGACCATACGGGATGACGGCCCTGGCGTGCCGGTGGAGCAGCAGCCCCGGTTGTTCCTGCCCTTCTTTCGGGTGGACGATGCCCGCAACGCCAAGACCGGGGGCACGGGTCTCGGCCTTGCCATCGCCGCCGAGGCGATCCAGCGTCATGGGGGGACCATCCGGGCCAGCAGCAATCAGCCGACCGGACTGGTCATCACCATCCGTCTGCCCATGCCCTGACCTCCCCCTTTTCATCGGCACGGGTGCTGGGTATGCTGGCGCCCGTTTCGCACCAGCCCAGGATCCTTCCATGCTCGATATCGTGCTCTACCAACCGGAAATCCCCCCCAACACCGGCAACATCATTCGCCTCTGCGCCAATACCGGCTACCGGTTGCACCTGATAGAGCCCCTGGGGTTCGAGTGGGATGACAAGCGGGTCAAGCGGGCCGGGCTCGACTATCACGAGTTTGCCGACGTCAAGCGCTGGCCTGACTATGAGGCGTTTCTGGCGGCCGTCGCCCCCCAACGGGTCTTTGCCTGCACCACCAAGGGACGCACCGCCCACTCGGCGGCCCGGTTTGCCCCCGGTGACGCCCTGCTGTTCGGGCCCGAGAGCCGAGGCCTGCCCATGGAGATCATCGAGAGCCTGCCATTCGAGCAGCGGCTGCGCATTCCCATGCTGCCCCAGAGCCGCAGCATGAATCTGGCCAACGCCGTCGCGGTGTTCGTCTACGAGAGCTGGCGACAGTTCGACTATTCAGGCTCGCTCTGACCGCTGACGATATTGGCAAGGCGGCCAGGATTCAGACTGACTGCGCCGTCCCCTGCCCCGCCAGCAGCCGTCCATCACGCTCCAGTCGCCAGCAGAGCCAGCCCAGCGTCAAGCCACGACCTGCCATCAGGGCACTCATGGCGGCCCACAGGGCCGCCACACCCCATCCCTGGCAGAGCCACCAGATGGGAAAGAAGCCGGCAAACACCGCCACCAGCATGCTGTTGCGCATCTCCCGGGCCCGGGTGGCGCCGATAAAGACCCCGTCCAGCAGGAAGCACCAGACCGCCAGCAGCGGCATGGCCACCAACCAGGGGAGCTGACGTTGCGCCTCGGCGATCACCGCCGGTATGTCGGTAATGTGGCGGATGAGCCAGTGTCCCCCCAGGGCAAACGAGAGGGTGAATGCCAGGGCGATCAGCAGCGCCCAGCCCAGATTGAGAACGATGGCCTCTCGCAGCAGCGGCCGATCGCGCCGCCCGATGGCGCGCCCTACCATGGCTTCCACCGCATAGGCAAATCCATCCAGCCCGTAGGAAATCAGCATCAGGAAATTGAGCAGCACCGCATTGGCGGCCACCGCCACATCCCCCAGCCTGGCCCCCTGCAGAGTCATGAACACGAAGCAGAGTTGCAGGCAGAGGGAGCGGATGAAAATATCCCGGTTCAGGGCGAGAAGCCGCAGCAGGGCCGGCCACTGGCGCCAGCGCTGCCAGGCGTTGTGCCACACCCCGGGATCAAGTCGGCGCAGATGCCGGCTCACCAGCCAGAACCCCACCCCGAGCGTGCTGTAATCCGCCAGCAGGGAAGCTGCGGCCACCCCTTTCACCTGCCAGCCCAATCCCAGCACGAACCAGGCATCCAGCACCATGTTGACGAGATTGCCCAGGATCAGCAGCAGCATGGGACTGCGTGCATCCTGCATGCCCAGCAACCACCCCATGATGACCAGATTGCACAAGGCCGCCGGGGCGCTCCAGATCCGCACCGACACATACTGACCGGCATAGGTCTGTACCTCGGAAGAGCCGCCACCGAGGGCGATGATGGCATGCAGGAACGGCAACAACAGGAGCAACAGCGCCATGCCCAGTCCGATCGCCAAGCCCAGGGCCCGCGCCAGGGTGTCGAGCTGCCCTTCGGCATGGGCTGCACCCTGAGCCTGGGCGGTCAGCCCTGTGGTGGACATGCGCAGGAAGCCAAGCAACCAGAACAGCAGATTGATGAAGGTCGCACCGACCGAGACGCCGCCGAGAAACCAGGCCTGGCCAAGATGACCGATCACCCAGGTGTCCACCAGCCCCAGCAAGGGCGTGGTGACGTTGGAGAACACCATGGGCAGGGCCAGGGCGAAGACGGCCCTGTGGCGGCGAGGATCCTTCAGCCAGGCGGGAATCAGCATGGTGCGCGCCGGGCTCACTCGCCAGCCAGCCGCACGATGCGCGCGAAGTCGGCCACCATGGCCTGCATGTCCACGTGGGGCACCTCACCCGGTGCCACTTTGGGTCGGAAGGTGGCCACCAGCTTCCCCTCGGGGTTGATCAGCACGATGGAGGCGGAGTGGTCTATCAGGTAATCCTTGCGATCCCCTTCCACGATGGAATAGACCAGCCCCAGATTGCGGACCAGAGGAAAGAGGGCACTGTGAGGTGCTGTCGCCGCCTTGAACTCGGGCTCGAAGAAGGCGGTATAGCTTTTCAGGCGGGCGCTGTCATCCCGCTGGGGATCCGCCGAGATGAATACCACCTGGCTAGTGGGGGCTATCTTCTTCAACGCCGGATAGACGCTGCGCAGATCCGCCAGCGTGGTCGGACAGACATCCGGGCAGTAGGTGTAGCCGATGAACAGAAAGCTCCAGTGTCCCGTCAGGTTGGCAGGGGTAAAGGGCTGTGCATCCGCATCCGTGAGGGTAAACGGGTTGATGTCTCGCCCCGCCGGGTAGTAATCGGCCTGTTCCGGCACCGCGGGCTGACTCCAGTAATAAGCCGCCGCAATGGCGCCGATGAACAGCAAAAGCAGCAGGTAAAAGCGTGGTTTAACCATATAAAACAAAGCCTTGCTTATGTTAGAAGCCCTAGGGGCAAAACCGGTAGGGGTCATTGTAACCCGCCCGCCCCCGCCGCTGGCTAGTCTTGCATCCCGGCGGGAAAGCGTCTGTGCCATGGATAAGCCGCATCGGCGCCAAAACAAGAGCCCCGCTCTGGCGGGGCTCTTGTCTGTATAGGAAGAGGGATCAGGGCCGCAGCCTGTGCTGCGGCTGGGCACGTCTCAGGGGGACGCGCAGCGGGATGACGGGGGCAGTCCAGGGCTCATCCGGCAATCCGATGTCGTGATGACGGCGAAACAGACGAACCAGGCGGACAATCTTGTCTTTGGGGCACCCAAGCCAGATGGTCCAACCATCTCCCTTGTGATAGACCCAGAGCGCATAGAACCATGTCATCCGACTGCCCTTGATGAATCGGGTGATGGAAGATGCGGGCGCTGCGGCCGGCACCGGATCCCACGGCGAGCTTGAAGCCATACCTGTCCTCCTTGCTCAACAGGTCACGCTGACGGGTCTCTTTGTCCCCAACGACGAACCAACCACGGCAGCGTACTGACTGTACGAGTCCCCAGTCTGAGGCGACTCTCCCTTATGCGCACCGACTTGGCGATCATGCATCCCTGCCATGGCGTACTGCCCGGTGCGACTCCCCCTTCCCTGATCACCGACCATGACAGGGGCCTTATCAAAGGATATATCCGAAATGCATGTCGTGCGGCGAGACTGTGCGCACAGGAAGGAGAAGCGAAAAGGTGGGGAGGGAGATGCCATCGGCAGATGAAAATGAAGAGGCCTCCCGCAGGAGGCCTCTTCATCGCATCGGATGTTTACATCCAGTCGGCGTTGCGGATTACGCCGACCGCCAGGCCCTCTATGGTAAGGTGCTGACTGGCGAGATCCACCTCGATGGGGGAGAGCTCTTCGTTTTCCGGCAGCAGCCACACCTGGCTGCCCTTGCGCTGGAAGCGCTTGACGGTGACATCCTCGTCGAGCCGTGCTACCACGACCTGGCCGTTGCGTACCTCCTGGGTCTTGTGTACCGCCAGCAGGTCCCCGTCCATGATGCCGATGTTCTTCATGCTCATGCCCTGCACCCGCAGCAGGAAGTCTGCCCGCGGGTGGAACAGGGCGGGATCTACCTGGTAGTGGCTCTCGATATGTTCCTGGGCCAGGATGGGTTCCCCGGCCGCCACCTTGCCAATCAGTGGTAGGCCGTTTTCTTCAGGCTGCACGTCCTCTTCTTCGAGTAGCAGACGAATGCCGCGGGACGTGCCCGGCATGATCTCGATGACCCCTTTTTTGGCCAGGGCCTTAAGATGTTCTTCGGCCGCGTTGGCCGACTTGAAGCCAAGCTTCTGGGCAATCTCGGCGCGAGTCGGCGGCATGCCGGTCTCGTTCATGTTCGCCTTGATGAGCTCGAGTACTTCAGCCTGGCGAGGGGTAAGGGGTTTCATAGCATGGGCACCTGTCTTTTTATACAGCACACTGGCAGTATATACAGTGCTGGGGCCAAGGCAAGGCGCAACTGGCATTTGTCGCGACCCGACGCACATTTGTCCCTCCCCCCGCTCTGAAGTGCCGACTCATCGTACCTCTCGGCGACAAGCAGTCGGTGATTTGCTATGCTCACGCCGCATTTTTTTGGAGAGCAGACGCACATGTCCCTTGGACAGAAGATATCCAGAGCCATCCTGCAATGGCCGGTCAGCGGCTTGGTCAATCACAAGAGCCTGCCGGAAAACCCCATCACCGAGCTCAAGCTGGATCCGGCCAGACCCATCGTCTATGCCCTGAAGACCAGCTCGATCACCGACCTGATGACCCTGCAACAGTGCTGCGAGGATCTCGGCCTGCCCGGCCCCTTCACGCCGCTGGAGCTGAACGGTCAACTGCTGCCACGCTACGTCTGTCTGGATCGTCCGCCTCCCCTGTTCGGCACGCGCAACAAGCCGCTCCCCTTCCTGCAGGAGTTCCACCAGCTGCTGGACCTGCACAAGCAGGATCCGGCGCTGGACATCCAGGTAGTACCCGTCACCCTGTTCTGGGGCCGCGCCCCGGGCCGGGAAGGCGAGGAGGCATCCGGCTGGAACATCATCAGCAGCCTGGCGCCAAACCGCCTGAAGAAGGCGCTGATCGTGATCCTGAAAGGGCGCGAGAACCTGGTGCGCTTCTCCCCGCCCCTCTCCCTGCGCTACATGGCGGACAAGCACGGCACCGACGAGGCCATCGCCCACAAGCTGGCGCGGGTGGCCCGCACCCACTTCAGCCGCCAGCAGCTGGCCGCCACCGGACCCAAGTTGCCCAACCGCAACCTGCTGTTCAAGCAACTGCTGGATTCGAGCGTGATCCAGCAGGCCATCGAGGAGGAGGCCAGACGGGAAGGGATCAGCCTGGAGAAGGCGCAAAAGCGTGCCCACGGCTACATGGACGAGATCGCCTCCAATTTCTCCTATCGGTTGATCCGCCTTGGCGAAAGCTTCCTCGGCTGGCTGTGGAACAAGCTTTATCGCGGCCTCTCGGTCAACGGAGCAGAGCAGGTGCGTCAGCTGGCCCAGGAAGGGCACGAGATCGTCTACGTCCCCTGCCATCGCAGTCACATGGATTACCTGCTGCTCTCCTACGTCATCTACCACCAGGGCATGGTGCCGCCCCACATCGCGGCGGGCATCAACCTCAACTTCTGGCCGGCGGGCCCCATCTTCCGCCACGGCGGCGCCTTCTTCATCCGCCGCACCTTCAAGGGCAATCCGCTCTACAGCACGGTATTCCGGGAGTACCTCAACCTGCTGTTCGCCAAGGGCTACTCGGTGGAGTTCTTCACCGAGGGTGGGCGTTCGCGTACGGGTCGCCTGCTGCCCCCCAAGACCGGCATGCTGGCCATGACCCTGCAGGCCATGATGCGCGGGCTGGACAGGCCGGTGACCCTGGTCCCCGTCTACCTCGGCTACGAGCACGTGATGGAGGTGAACACCTACCACAACGAACTCAAGGGGAGCCGCAAGGAGAAGGAGAGCTTCCTGCAGGTGCTCGGCATCCTGCGCAAGCTGCGCAACTATGGCCGCGGCTTCGTCAACTTCGGTGAGCCGCTGACCCTCAACAGCTACCTCGGCGAACATGTGCCCACCTGGAAGGAGAGCATCGGCCGGGAGGAGCGTCCCGAGTGGATGGCCTCCACCGTCAATCAGCTGGCCGAGCTGCTGATGACCCGTATCAACGATGCCGCCGCCGTCAACGGCCTGACCCTGAGTGCCCTGGCCCTGCTGGCCGCCGAGCGCCACGCCTTGACCCGGGACGAACTCCAGGCCCAGCTCAACACCTATCTGGACCTGCTCAAGCAGGTGCCCTACAGCCCGCACAGCACCATGCCGGACGAGGACGCCAGGACCCTGCTGGAGCAGGCGATGGAGCTCAACAAGTTCGAGGTGAGCGAGGACAAGCTGGGCCAGATCATCAGCCTGGACCGCTATCAGGCGATCCTGCTCACCTACTACCGCAACAACATACTGCACCTGTTCGCCATGCCCTCCCTGGTGGCGGCCCTGATCGAGCGGTGCGAGGGGATCTCCCGCAGCGAGATCGTCGCCCGTTGTGTCGACATCTACCCCCTGCTCAAGACCGAACTCTTCCTGCGTTATGAAGAGGACGAGCTGCCTGAACTGATCGATGCCCTGCTGGCCGAGCTGTTGCGCCAGCAACTGGTCGAGGCACGCGACGGCGGCTACTGGGTCAACCCCGGCAACCAGATGCGCCTGCTGCTCTTGGCCGAAAGCATCCAGGAGACCCTGCAGCGCTACGCCATCGTGCTGACCCGCATGCTGGCCCAGCCCCACATCGAGGCGGAGCAGCTGGAAGCGGACGGCCTGATGATGGCGGAGCGCCTCGGCACCCTGCACGGCATCAACGCCCCCGAGTTCTTCGACCAGAAGCTGTTCAGCACCCTGATCCACACCCTGCGCAGCGAAGGTTATCTGGATCCGGGCTGCAAACCGGATCTCGGCCGCTTCCAGGCATTGGCCGACAACATAGTGCCGCTGCTCAGCAACAAGATCCGCCGCACCATCCAGGCGGGCAACCGGCTCTGAGGCGTCGACACCCAACAAAAAGGCCGCATCATGCGGCCTTTTTTCATCAAGGAAGGGGGCAGGTTAGAGGTAGTGAACCATCACCCCGAGCAGCACCAGCGCCCCCACGTAGTTGTTGTTGAGAAACGCCTGGAAGCAGGCTTCCCGCTGCCGCTCCCGGATCAGTCGCTGCTGGTAGACGAACAGCGCCGCCGCCCCCAGCAGCCCCCAGTAATAACCGGATCCCAGCCCCATCAGCTGCCCGACCCCCAGCAGGATCAGCAGGGTCGCCAGTTGCAGCGCGCCGATGATCCGCTTGTCGTGGCGGCCGAACAGGATGGCGCTCGATTTCAGGCCGAGCTTGAGGTCGTCATCCCTGTCCACCATGGCGTACTCGGTGTCATAGGCGATGGTCCACAGCAGGTTGGCAAGAAACAACAGCCAGGCTTCCGGCGGCAGGGCATTGGCCTGGGCCGCATAGGCCATGGGAATGGACCAGGAGAAGGCCATGCCGAGCACCAGCTGGGGGATGGGGATGAAGCGCTTCATGAAGGGGTAGCAGACTGCCAGCAGCAGACCGGCAAAGGACAGGCTGATGGTGAGCGGGTTCAACGTCAGCACCAGGGCGAACGAGAGAAGCGCCAGCACGGCAAACAGCACCAGCACTTCCCGCTCGGCGACCCGCCCCATGGGCAGCGGTCGCCCGGCGGTGCGTTTCACATGACCGTCGAAGTTGCGATCCGCATAGTCATTGATGACACAGCCGGCGGAGCGCATCAGGAAGACGCCCACCACGAACACGGTCAGGATCCAGGGGTCAGGCAGGCCACCAGCCGCCAGACATAGCGCCCACAGGGTCGGCCACAGCAGCAGCAGGGTACCGATGGGCTTGTCGATGCGGGCCAACTGCGCATAGGCCAGTCCCCGCTCCTTGGTTAACAGCTTCACTCCAGCTCCTTATCCGATGGCAACGAATGAGACGATAGCGAGGGCAGGAAAAGTTCATGGACCAGCAGTGGCCATTGCCCCAGAAACAGGCGGGAACGACGCCCCCAGACGGTGGCGGCCGGACACCAGGGATTGCTAGCTATCTCGAAACAGGCCAGTTGCAGGTGATCCCGCCGCGCCGGTGCCTCACCGAAAATGCGCTCTCCCAGCGGCTGCTCTCCCAGATCCTGCAAACCGCCCCCCTGCAAGGCCGCTTCGGCAAACAGGGTCCAACCCAGGATGGCAGGCCCGCCATCACCGTGCAGGATCACCTCGCGGCACATGCCCACGGGGGCCGACACCGCCACCAGCGCCTGCTCGTCCACCGTCAGCGACACGGCGCGATTGCCGAGCAGTTGCACCGAGAGGTGATGATTGTAACGACGCAGGCGCCGGGTCATGGAATCGGCCTCCAGCAACCAGGGACGCAGCGCCTCGGGTGGTTCGCACTCTGCAGGCGCCCGCCACGGGACGAGCTGGACGAGGGGAACAGTCAACTCGGACTTCACAGCTTCACCATCCGGAGATTTCCGTTGTCAGGTTAAAAACCGGTTTATTATCCGTAAATCAATGGCGAATTGTAAGAACATCCGTGCTTGACGGCCCCGATGGCAGCATCAAAAATGGGGCATCCGTCGCTGCCGAGCCATCCAGATGAAGATCTTCAGAATTCTGCTGCTGTCCCTGGGGTGTACCCTCTTGAATACACAGGCCTTCGCCAATGAGGAAGAGGCCACCGATCCCGCCTCCTCCGCCGTCCAGCCGGGATTCGCCTATCACGCTCTGGATCCGGACATCATCACCAACTACCTTGGCGACGGCAAAACCCTCGGCTATGTACGGGTGACGGTAGAGCTGATGGCCACGGACGCTGCCGACCTCAAGTTGCTGGAGCAGCACGACCCCCTGATCCGCGACGCCATCATCCGGCTGATTGGCAGCAAGACGGGCGCACAGATCAAGTCCCTGGTGAACCGGGAAGAGCTGCGCAAGGAGTGTGAGGCCAAGGTCAACGAACTGCTGGTCAAGGAGACGGGCAAGAAGGCGGTCCGCGAGCTCATCTTCACCAAATACCTGTACCAGTAACCACACCGGGAGGGGTCCTGCCCCTCTCACCCGTTGCATTCACTGTCGAGGACGTCATGGGTCACAAGACGCTGTGTGAGTGGCGCCGTCACGAGATCCCCGCCGATCTCAAGACGCTGCGCAAGATTGTGCGCAAACCCAAATTCGTGTGTGGCAAGTGTGCCCGCAGCGCCAATGACAAGGATTACCTGTGCCAGCCGCTGCGGCTGAAACATAAGGAAGGGTAGCTCCCTCTTCTCACGAAGAGATTCACGCAAGATTTCAGAAGAGAGAGGAAGGCTGATTTATTGATCAGTCCAGCCATGGCGACCCTGTTCAAACAGGCGACGGGCCTGCACGTCGTTGGGACAGACGCCGCGATACTCCTCTCCCGACCGTCCTGCCAGATAGAGATGCTCGGGTCGACAATACCAGGCCAGCCCCTTCTGGCGACCCAGCTCCCAAAGGGCAACGTCCACTTTTTCCCCGCACTGGGTCTGGTGAAAAGCCACCCGATCGCCAGCAAAACCGAGCTTGCCGTCCGCCTCTCCCACATCGCTCCACACCTTCTCGCAAGGGTCGTCGGAGTTGGAAACACAGCCCCCGAGCAGGGCGGCACAAAACATGATGACGGGTGAGCGCATATTCATCCTTGGCGTCGTTGGAATCGTTGTTGAGCCGCTGCCTGCCTCGTACAGCGTCATTTGAGCAGTTCATTCTAACCAGCCCGCCCCGTTCTCACCAAGGGCTGCCCCCACTCGCCACACAAAAAATCGGGCGGGCACCAGGCCCGCCCTCAGGCGTTACAGGGAATCACTGATCGTCGAGAGGGTCATAATCCTGCCAGCTCTCGTCATCCAGCTCCTCCAGCTCGTCTTCCCAGGATTCCGGCTCCCAGTCATCATCGAGATCGAAATCAGGCGTCTGCGTACCCATGCTCATTCTCCTTGGATAGTGCACCGGCCTACAAAGTTTATCCAGAATAATGGGGCTCGCCAGTGGTTCCGATCAGAACTTTACCAAGGTGCAGCCAGCCACCTGGAGTCATGGCTCCGGTGGCATCCACGCTCTGCTCCAACCCGGTGACAGACCGGGCGAACACGTCGGCTGGCAGTGCCCGCGCAGGGCGACGGGGCACCGACCTGGTCTTCGGTCACAACGCCTTGAACATGCTTGCCTCGCCCTGTCGTGGCATAGCTCCTCAGGTGCTCTGACGCTTTTGCAATTGAAAATCCAGGGCGAGGCTCATGCCGGCCACCTCCTCTCCCGCCAGCTGGCGCAGGATCAGCTCCGCCGCCTCCCTGCCCATCTGGTGATAGGGGATCCTGACCGAAGTCAGCGCAGGATGACAGGCGCGCGCCACATCCAGATCGTCGAAACCGGCGATGGCGAGCTTGCCCGGCACGCTCAGATGGCGGCGCTGGCATTCGAACAGCACCCCGGCCGCCAGCTCGTCGTTGACGCAGATCAGCGCATCCAGTTCGGGCCAGCGCAGCAGAAACTCCCCCAGCATGGCCGCCCCCGTGCTGAAACTCGGCAGCTCAGAGGTATTGATGATGGCGTCCGGGGAGAGGTAGTTGTCCAGCAGCGCCTTCTGCCAGCCCTGCATGCGCTGCTGCAGCATCCACTGCTCCTGGCGGGCACAGAGAAAGCCGATGTTGCGATGACCGCACTCGATGAGGTGGCGGGTCAGCTGATAACCGGCATCGAAGTTGGAGACCCCGACGTTCATGTCGATGGGATGGCGCGCCATGGCTCCCACCTCCACCACCGGCAAGCGGGCCGCCTGCAAGCGCTGCCGGATGACCTCCCCGGGATCCCCCCCAAACAGCACCACGGCGGCCGGATTGTGCTGCAGGAAATTGCTGAGCAGGCTGGCCTCCTGCTGCTTCAGGTGCTGGGCATCCCCCAGCATGATCTGATAACCCTCGGCGAGCAGGGTCTGCTGCAGCCCGGCAATCATGTCACCGCAGGCGCGCTCCGCCAGGCTGGGGACGATGACCACTATGGTCTGGGAGGTAGCGGATGCCAGCGCACCCGCCGCCCGGTTCGGGATATAGCCGAGTTCATCCACCGCCGCCTCGATGCGCTCGCGCATCTTGTCGGACACCAGCTCGGGGGTGCGCAGGGCGCGCGACACCGTCATGGCTCCCACGCCAGCCAACTGGGCCACGTCGTTGAGGGTCACCCGACCCGTGCTGCGGCGTTTTTTCGCTTCTGACATCCTTTCCCTTCCTCGGCATACGGGCATTCACTTTAAGGCAAAAGCGGGGCACTGACTATTTGCTCAAACCGGATTTTACCTTCTTTGAGGCCGACAAGGGGCAGGATGAATCCCTCCTGTGAGAGAAATGATAGCGCTATCACAGATCAATGTTAGCGCTGTCTGGTAGCGCTAACTTTCGGGATCAAGCTCACAGTTATCAAGGGGCAAGATCGCTAGATTGGCGCCATCCTATCCAGCCCGGACACTGCCATGCTGACCCAATTGCTGACCGAGGAGGTCATTTCCATCGAAGCGGGCGCCCGCGACTGGCGCCACGCCATCGAGCTGGCCACCGCCCCCCTGCTTGCCAACGGCACCATAGAGCCCTCCTATGTGGCGGCGCTCTATCTCTCCCACGAGGAGCTCGGCCCCTACTACGTGCTGGGCCCGGGCCTGGCCATGCCCCACGCCCGCCCGGAAGACGGCGTCAACCGGTTGGGACTGGCGCTGACCGTACTGAAAGAGGGGGTCAACTTCGGCTCCGAGGGCAACGACCCGGTGCGGCTGCTGGTCACCCTGGCCGCCAGCGACAGCAACTCCCACGTGGAGACCATCGCCCAGCTGGCCGAGCTGTTCATGAATGAAGAAGACGTGGCGGCCATCATGGCGGCCACCAGCAAAGACGACATCCTGCGCATCCTGGCGCGCTACTGATCTGCGCCACGGCGCACCTGACAGAGGAAGAGAGCATGAAAATTCTGGTTGTATGCGGACACGGCCTGGGCACCAGCCTGATGATGGAGATGAGCATCAAGAGCATTCTCAAGGAGCTGGCCGTGACGGCCGAGGTGGATCACCGGGATCTCGCCTCCGCCGGCAGCGAGAGCGCCGAGATCTTTGTCGCCACCCGCGACATCGCCGAACAGCTGGTCAGCATGGGTGTCAACGGTCGGCTGGTATCGCTGGACAACATGGTCGACAAGGCCGCCATGAAAGAAAAACTCGCCATCGCCCTGCGCGAGCTGGGCGCACTCTAACCCCTTTGTGACTGTCTGGGCGGCTGGTGAGCCGCCGCTTCCATCTGCTTGGAGCTGACCATGGAATTTTTCAATTTTCTGATGTTTGACGTGCTGTCGGAGCCGGCCGTGCTGGTTGGCCTCATCGCCCTCATCGGCCTGATCGCCCAGAAGAAACCGATGACCGAGTGCATCAAGGGCACGGTCAAGACCATCATGGGCTTCGTCATCCTGGGGGCTGGCGCCACCCTGGTGGTGAACTCGCTGGGCGACTTCGCCACCATCTTCCAGCACGCCTTCGGCATCAAGGGGGTCGTCCCCAACAACGAGGCGATCGTCTCCATCGCCCAGCAGTCATTCGGCAAGGAGATGGCGATGATCATGTTCTTCGCCATGCTGGTGAACATCCTGATCGCCCGGCTCACCCCGTGGAAATTCATCTTCCTGACCGGTCACCACACCCTCTTCATGTCCATGATGGTGGCAGCCATCCTCTCCGCCGGCGGCATGAGCGGCATCCCGCTCATCGCGGTGGGCAGCCTGGTGGTCGGCGTCACCATGGTGCTGTTCCCGGCCCTCGCCCACCCCTACATGAAGCAGATCACCGGTTCCGATGATGTGGCGCTCGGCCACTTCTCCACCTGCTCCTATGTGCTGGCCGGCTGGATCGGTGCCAAGTTCGGCAACAAGGCCCACAGCAGCGAAGAGGTGCAGGTGCCCAAGAGCCTGCTGTTCCTGCGCGATACCCCGGTGGCCATCTCCTTCACCATGGGCATCATCTTCCTCATCACCTCCGCCTTCGCCGGCCCCGAGTTCGTCGCCAGCGTCGCCAAGGGCAAGCACTGGTTCATGTTCTCCCTGATGCAGTCCATCACCTTCGCCGCCGGTGTCTACGTCATCCTGCAGGGGGTGCGGATGGTCATCGCCGAAATCGTGCCGGCCTTCAAGGGGATCTCCGACAAGCTGGTGCCCAACGCCAAGCCGGCGCTCGACTGCCCCATCGTCTTCCCCTACGCCCCCAATGCGGTGCTGATCGGCTTCCTGTCGAGCTTCGCCGCCGGTCTGGTAGGCATGGTGCTGCTCTACCTGCTGGGGCTCACCGTCATCATTCCGGGCGTGGTGCCGCACTTCTTCGTCGGCGCGGCGGCCGGGGTGTTCGGCAACGCCACCGGCGGTCGTCGCGGCGCTCTACTCGGTGCCTTCGCCAACGGCCTGCTGATCACCTTCCTGCCGGTGTTCCTGCTGCCGGTGCTGGGTGATCTCGGCTTTGCCAACACCACCTTCAGCGATGCCGACTTCGGCGTGGTGGGGATCCTGCTCGGCCTCATCGTACGCTGATCACTCTTCCCCATCGGGGGCATGGCCAGCGGTGCCATGCCCCCGCTCATCTTCCCGCACAGCCAGCCGGGCCCCACCAGCCCGAACAACGTCGAAAATATGTGCAAACACAGTGCGTTGGATCGGATTTTCACCCCATAGCGGCAGCATCTGACAGGGGAGTGCGATATGCTGATGCGCTGACGTTCAACCCGACCTCGCTCGAGGCCCTTTCCATGAAATACCTGGTAGTACAAACCAAACAGATAGGAGATGTGCTGATCTCCACCGCACTGTGCAACAACCTCAAGCAGCACGACCCTGCCGGGGAAGTTCACTATCTGGTCATGGATTACTGCGCGGGCATGGCAGAGGGAAACCCCAACATCGATCGGTTAATCGTCATCGAGAAGGCGCGCCGCAACGAGTGGCGCTACATGAAGGATTTGCTGCTGGGCATTCGCCGCGAACGCTACGATGTGGTGATCAACAGCCAGGGCCAGATGATAGGCCTGCTCACCTGCCTCTTCTCAGGCGCCCGCCTGCGGATCGGCTTCGACTCCTTCCCATGGCGCCTGGGCCACAACCGCATCGTGCGCTTTCGCCATGACACCGAGCATCAGGGTAACAGCACCCTGGTGGACGACCGATTTTCACTGCTCAAGCCCCTGGGTCTCGCCAGGGAGGATCGCAACTACTATCTCTGGCTCAGCGACGGGGAGAGACAACGGGGGCGCGAGACCCTGCTGGCCGCTGGCGTCGACCCGACCCGGCCACTCATCGCCATGGGAGTCAACTCACTCGGGCATTACAAGCGCTGGCCCATCGACTGCTTCGCCAAGGTCGCCCAGTGGCTCATCGAGGAGCACAATGCCCAGATCCTGGTCTATTGCGGACCGGGGGAAGAGGAGTACAACCGGGGGCTGAAGCCGCTGCTGCCAGAAGCGCTGCAGGCCAGCGTGTTTGACCATGTTCAGACCCGCTCGGTACGGGAACTGGTGGGGCTCTTCGCCCATTGCCAGCTCTTCGTCGGCAATGACACCGGACCACGGCATATGGCGCAGGCGCTGGATATCCCCCTGCTCACCATCGTCTCTCCCCTCGGACACTCCGCCATTGCCAATCCCGTCTCTCATCCCCGTTATCGTTTCGTCGACACGGGTCGTCAGGATCCGCAGCAGGAAGTGCGCGAGGTACAGATGCAGCTGGATCAGCTCTGGAGTCAAGTCACACCCGTCACCGGCAAGCAGGCAGATGGAGACATGGCTCCCCTGCCCACTGTCTAGCACGGTGATGCCATATCGCCGTCATTTGCGCAGGCGGAAGAACTCCTTCTGCCATTCATAGAGATACCCTGACCAGCCTTTGGCCTTGGCACGCAGGAACACAAGACCGGATGAGCGTTTCCAGCTGTGCTGGAACCAGTGGGTCATGTAGCGCTCTGCCGCCGGCTCGAAATGAATCGCCTCCCCCTGGTAGTTGTAGAAATAGTGCACGGGGGCGATCAGGGCGGTATCCCCTGATGATGCCAGCTTCTCCGAGACCAGGTGTGTCATGATCTCCGGCCCCATGTACATGGGAGAGGACATGATCTCCTGTTCATAGAAGCGCACCAGTTCGGACAGCATGGCCGAATCTTGTCTGGCGTAGATGACCGCGGTGCCGATCAGCCGATCGGATTCGTAGCCAACGCCAAAGGCCACGGACTCGAAGAGCGGGAAGGGATCCTGGTTGATGGTGACATCGGTATCCAGGTACAGACCCCCTTCCTGAGCGAGGATCTTGAGCCGCAGGTAATCGGTCACGAAGGCCAGCAGGCCTCGCCGGTAGCACTCCCGGGCAAAGGTGCACTCCTGTATCCAGCGTTTGACCTGCGGATCCGTGTCCAGCCAGAGCTTGTAGTCGTAACCCTGCTTGCGCCAGTCATCGATGCACACGTGCGCCAGAGGAGGCAAGCGGCTGCCGAGCCAGATGGCGTGAATGGTTCTGTTGGTCGCACTCATGCCTTGCCCCCCGCCTGTTTCATGTTCCACAGGGCCATCCTGACGAAGCGGTAGAAGCGATAGAGTTCACGGGTCAACTTGAATCCCAGCGGAACTTTCTTCAGCACGACCTGATTCTGAATGTCGCTGCCCATGTCCCGCGGACTGTAGATGGCATAGGGAATCAGGCCGGTACAGATGAGCCCGGTGCGATAGGACTCACCGATGAAGTTGTCGACCGAACAGAGCCACCGCTGGCTGTGGGCCAGCAACCGGCGGGCCCCCTGGGGAGAGATGCTGTACCCCGTGGTCCAGCACGAGTTGTTGTGCCAGAACATGAGCTGCATGTTGTCCACTGTAGTCAGGGCCGTGGCGGTGCCGATCTGGGGTTCCACCTTCACGTACTCGTACTGTTCGTGGATCTTCGGCAGGGTACCCACCACCTCTTCAAAATACTGGGTGGGCAGGAAGTCGTCTTCCAGGATGAGGATGGGCTCGTCGAGCTCGACACACTTCTCCCACAGCAGATAGTGGCTGGCATAGCACCCCTTTTCCCCGGGCGTCAGCGGTCTGCTGCGAAACCGGATCCTGTGCTGATCATCCGGCAGGGCTTGCAGCCGCTCGGGCAGCCCCTCAAAACCGTTCACTGCGCTGAAAAATTCGAAGGGGATGCCTCTGGCAGAGAGCACAGACTCGACACGACTGCGCCGCTCGACGGCCCTGTCCAGACTAATGACGTAAATTTTCATGACCTTCCTTTCCAAACCTGTTCAGTTCCCAATGCAATGCGGCCGAGTAGATGGCGCCCATGAAGACGCTGAATACCCACTGCCCGGAGCGCATGTAGAAGAATGATTCGAAGTTGTTGATGATGAGCCAATAGAGGATGAAGGAGATGGCCAGCATCTTGATGAAACGGGACGAAACCGGACAGCACAGCACCTGGCGGAGCACCGAGAAGAGCGTGCCATACAACACCAGGAAACCGGCTACCCCCCAGCACACCAGGGTTTCCATGTTGGAATTGTGCAGGTGACGAAACTCCCGGGTAATGTAGTCTGGCAGAGTCTTGGAGAGGGTGATCACCAACGACTGGCTGCCATAGCCTGTCCCGAAGAAGGGGTGAGCGAGGAACCACTGGATGGCCTCCAGCCAGGTCTTCAATCTCACCCCGATGCTGAAGTCCCGTACCTCGTTCCAGTTACCCGTCAGGATGGCATGCACATCCCCCTGATGCACGAAGCCGGCCAGCAGCCGCTCCCGGATGAACGAAACCTGATAAAGCGCCAGCATGGTCATCAGCAAGATGGCGTAGGTCAACACCACCTTGCGCCTTGGCCAGTGCTCTCCTCCCCCCAGCAAGGGGAGGATGGCCAGCGAAGCCGAGATCGCCAGCCAGGACTGACGAGACTGCAGAATGACGGAGAAGACCCCGAACAACAGGATGCCGAGCAGGATCCCGGCATTGCCCAGCGACAGCTTCCTGAATTTCGATGTAAGCAACAAGAGCACAAAAAACAGGAAGCAGGCACCCGCGATCAGGGAGCCGTGCTGGGCATTGCGGTAATTGAAATCTACCCTGGCCCCATCAAGACCTGTCTCGACGATGGAGAAGAAGGATGAGTGATAGGCAAAGGTGAAAATGACACCGAGGCAGAAGGTCAGCAAGGTGATGACGATGCGGCGAGGGTCCCCCTTCAGCCAGTAGGCGAGACCAAGGAAGAAGAAGAGGTATGCCATCGACTTCACAGAAGGGTATTTGAGGGCATAGTCGGGCACGAACTGTCTGGATGCGACCCAGCTCAGGCTCTGTACCACCAAGGCCAGACAGAGCAGTTGAAAGATCCTGTTCCTTGTAAAGAAGGCCCTCTCCACATAGAAGGCCATCAGGGTGGCCAACACTATGATGGTCTGGCAGACGTCGGCGATCAGCTGAATCGAATCCTTGAACAGGGTGTAACCCAGAATATTCAGGAAGATGAAGTTGCCGAACGCCTGGCCGTGAAAGATGCGGAGAAAATCGTCACTCGTCGATGAGTCATGATCTGTCATACGGAGCAAGGTGTATTCCCTGTCAGGTTTTTCGGAAGACATAGTTGCCACGGATCTTGCGCCACAGACCGAACATGTCTGTGCGGGGGAAGATGGCGATCCGGCGGATCTGGAACGGATCCCGGTGCATGGCTCTGGGGCCGCTGTTGGTGGCCACAGCATAGCGATAACCGGCGGCAACGGCCTGGGCTTTTGCACTGTCGTTCAGATCCCCGTAAGGATAGGCAAACGAGATCAGGGGATGGCCGAGCAACTGCTCCAGCCAGGCCTTGTTGGCCTGGATCTGGTGGGCCTGCTCCTCTGGGGGGAGCGTACTCAGGCGGGGGTGAGTCAGGGTATGGCCCCCGATCTCCACATGACCGGAGGCCACCAGCGCCTTGATCTCCTCCGGGGTCATCAGGGTCACCGGGGTATCGGGGTGGGTCGGGTGCTCCACATCCCAGCGATTGTGATCCTCACCGGTCACCACATAGACCACCGCCTTGTAGCCATACTTTTCCAGCAGCGGCAGCATGCGAGTGAGGTTGTCCCGATAGCCGTCGTCCACGGTGATCATCAGGTACTTCTTGCCGTATTGCAGCCGGTGGATGAACCCGTTCTCCGCCAGGTCGGCAAATGTCAGCGTCTCGTAGCCCAGCCACTTCATCAGCTTGAGGTGCTTCTCGAACATGGCGACCGGGAGCCAGGTGCCATGCACTCCCTTTTCGCTCTCGTGCTCGATGAAGCGGTGATACATGATGACCGGCATCTCCCGGCGCAGAGTCTCGACCACGGCATCCTGATAGACGGATTCCAGCCCGGTCACGACGCCTTGCAAGTCATACTCTTGCAGGATCCGCTGGCGCACTGGGTCTGGCACCACCTTGGAGGCCAGCGCCGAAGGGATCTGCGCCTTCAGCCCGGCAAAGTCGATGGCCAGATCCCTGGGGCCGATGTCGCCGAAGTTGCTGGCAAGCGCCTCGTCCAGATTCTGCTCCGTCACCAGACCGATGGCCCTGGCTTCGCCGATGGCAAACGCCGGACGACCGCACAGCAGCGCCTCCATCGCCACCCGACCGGCACCGATCACCAGATCGCAGCCCGCCATCAGGGCGGGCACATCGTCCACATAACCGACGAAGTCGACCTTGTCCTGAAAACGGGCAAAACGCGCCGGCACCTGGGTACCGCTGACGACGCGCACCCGGCAGGCTTCCAGATCCAGTACCTCGTCCAGCAACCGGTAGCAGAGCTCCCCCTTGGGACCGCTCAGCCGACCAATGATGGCGATCACCGGTTTGTCGTTGTCCGGTATCTGCACGGGCTGGAACTTGTCGGTCTCGATGCCGTTGCGCAGCACCTGCACCATGGCCGGGTCCACCCCCAGGTTGTCGATGATCTGGCTGGCGATATCCTCGCACACCGCCACCGCCCGATAGCCCAGTGCATGGAATGCCTTGCGGGAGGCGTGTACCGGCTGGCGCCCGTGCACCGTGGTGATCATGGGGGTGCCGGTCAGCTTGCAGGCGACGTAGCTGCTCCAGCCCGAGGCGCGCGAATGGGCGTGCACAAGCTGGATCCTGTGCTTGCGGATCAGATAGATGAGATAGAAGACGTGCCAGAAGCGGCGCAGGATGCTGCGCTTGTTGAAGCGCAACCGAAAGACCGGCCCCAGAGTCGGTTTGGTCAGGGTGTCAGAGACGTAGAAAACCTGGTGGCCACGGCGGGTCAGCTCGTTGCCGACCGTGGTGGCATAGACCTCCGCGCCCGTCACTTCGAGCTGGGAGAGAGCCATCAATATGTTCATGCAAGCGCATCCGATCGACGGGTGGCCAGAGCCACCCGCCAGAGGGGGATCAAGCCCGGTTCAACCAGGCCATGTAATCGGCCACGCCTTCGGCCACAGTCTTGAACTCGCCGTCATAGCCGACGCCGCGCAACTTGGTGAGATCCGCCTGTGTGAAGCTCTGGTAGCGACCCTTGAGGTGATCCGGGAAGGGGATGTATTCGATGGCGCCTTTCTGGTGATGCCTGATCACGGCTTCCGCTACGTTCTGGAACGGTTCAGCCCGGCCGGTGCCGCAGTTGAAGATGCCGGAGTGCTGCGGATTCTGCCAGAACCAGAGGTTCACCTTGCAGACGTCGTCCACGTAGATGAAGTCGCGCATCTGGCCGCCATCCGGGAAGCCGTCACAGCCCTCGAACAGCTTGGGATTGTCACCCTGCTTCACCTGGGTATTGAGGTGGAAGGCCACGGACGCCATGGAGCCCTTGTGCTGCTCGCGGGGACCATAGACGTTGAAGTACTTGAGACCCACCACCTGGGAGTTGATCTCCGGCATCCAGCGACGCACGTACTGATCGAACAGCTGCTTGGAGTAGCCGTAGACGTTGAGGGGCTGCTCGAACCGGGGATCTTCGATGAAGTTGTCGTTGCGCCCGCCATAGGTCGCGGCGGAAGAGGCGTAGATGAAGGGGATTTCCCGTTCGATGCAGTAGTGGAACAGATCCTTGGAGTACTCGTAGTTGACCTCCATGATGAACTTGCCGTTCCACTCGGTGGTCGCGGAGCAGGCGCCTTCGTGGAAGATCACCTCAATGCCGTCATCCCACTCCTCGAATTCGTCACCGGAGACGATCCGCGCCTGGAACTCGTCCTTGTCCATGTAGTCGGCGATGGTGAGGTCGACCAGGTTGACGAACTTGGTGCCGTCGGTCAGGTCATCGATGACCACGATATCGGTCCGTCCTTGAGCGTTCAGCTGCTTGACCAGATTGCTGCCGATAAAGCCAGCACCGCCAGTTACTACGATCATGGAGTTTGCCTCGCGTACGTTGTGGCCCCGTGTGACTGCCTGTTAAAGCTGTGTATAGTGGGCCAATTTGAAATTGCCGAAAAGTTTATCACGGGCCGCAAGGGGATTCGACCTCGATGACTTTTCCCCTTCGGGCCCGGCAGAGGGACCAGCGATGAAGACCAGAGACAGGATCATCCACAGCGCCACCGAGCTGTTCAACGATCAGGGCGAGCGCAACATTACCACCAACCACATTGCCGCACACCTTGGCATCAGCCCGGGCAACCTTTACTACCACTTCAGAAACAAAGAAGACATCATCCACTCCATCTTCGATCAGTACGCCCGCCACCTGAGCGACAGCTTCACTCCGATCCGCAGCAGCGAGATCCGGCTGGAGGATCTGATGGGCTACCTGGATGCCATCTTCTATTTGATGTGGCAGTTCCGCTTCTTCTACGCGAACCTGCCGGACATCCTGAGTCGCGACGAGCTGCTGCAGCAGAAATACCTCAAGGCACAGGAGCAGCTCCGTGCCACCGTGGAGACGCTGCTCAGAAGCCTGCGCGAAGGCGGCATCATCGCCGTCAGCGATGAAGACCTGCCGGATCTCGGCCAGACCATCAAGATGGTCGTCACCTGCTGGATCCCGTTCCAGATCGCCCAGGCCCCGGCCACCCGCATCACCAAACCCCTGCTCTACCAGGGGGTCTTGCGGGTGCTGTTTTTGCTGCGCCCCTACGTGCAGCCACAGGTGGCCCCCCAGATACATCAACTGGAGCAACATTATCACCAACTGGCCCAACCAGCCGGGTGAGATCTGTTTCACAATTGTTGATTATCAGCATAAAAATTTGAATTTATACGCAGGGATTACAGTAAAATGTTGCCCATTCTAGGGTCTGTCGGCGTTTCGTCGCGACCGTGACGACGCCGAACCGTGCGGGTTGCACGGCCCGGGATCCTGATAACACAGTCGATACAGCAATGAGGACCGAGGATGTCTAACGGATTCTATCGTCACCTGACCGAACAGCTCGAACAGGTCAAGGCGGAAGGGCTATACAAGCAGGAGCGCATCATCACCTCGGCCCAGCAGGCCCAGATTGCGGTGGGCGGCGAGCAGGTACTGAACTTCTGTGCCAACAACTACCTGGGGTTGGCCAACCACCCCGACCTGATTGCCGCCGCCCATCAGGGGCTCGAGAGCCACGGCTTCGGCATGGCCTCCGTGCGCTTCATCTGCGGTACCCAGGACCAGCACAAGGCGCTGGAGCAGAAGCTGTCCGCCTTCCTCGGCACCGAAGACAGCATCCTCTACTCCTCCTGCTTCGACGCCAACGGCGGTCTGTTCGAGACCCTTTTCGGTGCCGAAGACGCCATCATCTCCGACGCCCTCAACCATGCCTCCATCATCGATGGGGTGCGGTTGTGCAAGGCCAGGCGCTATCGCTACGCCAACAACGACATGGCCGAACTGGAAGCCCAGCTCAAGCAGGCCGATGCCGACGGCGCCCGCTTCAAGCTGATCGCCACCGACGGCGTCTTCTCCATGGATGGCGTCATCGCCGACCTCAAATCCATCTGCGATCTGGCCGACAAGTACGATGCGCTGGTGATGGTGGATGACTCCCACGCCGTCGGCTTCATCGGTGAGAACGGCCGCGGCACCCACGAATACTGCGAGGTGATGGAACGGGTCGACATCATCACCGGTACCCTGGGCAAGGCGCTGGGTGGCGCGTCCGGTGGCTACACATCCGGCAAGAAAGAGGTGATCGACTGGTTGCGTCAGCGCTCCCGTCCCTACCTCTTCTCCAACTCCCTGGCACCCTCCATCGTCTCGGCCACCATCAAGGTGATCGACATGCTGGCCGAGGGTCACGACCTGCGTGCCCGCCTCAAGGAGAACAGTGCCTACTTCCGCGAGCGCATGAGCGCCGCCGGCTTTACCCTGGCCGGTGCCGATCACGCCATCATTCCGGTCATGCTGGGGGATGCCAAACTGGCCGCCGAGATGGCGAGCCGCATGCTGGACGCCGGTATCTACGTGGTGGGCTTCTCCTTCCCCGTGGTACCCAAGGGTCAGGCGCGCATCCGGACCCAGATGTCCGCCGCCCATACCCGGGAGCAACTGGACAAGGCGATCGATGCCTTCATTCGCATCGGTCGCGAGCTCGGTGTGATTTGATCACATGGCTGGCTGATTAAAACGGGGGCCAAGGTTGGGCCCCATTTTATTACCCTCTGTACCCGGCATGGCGCCGTGAGGAATCTGTCATGAAAGCACTCTCCAAACTCAAATCCGAAGTCGGCATCTGGATGACCGATGTCCCGGCTCCCGAGCTCGGCCACAACGATCTGCTCATCAAGATCCGCAAGACCGCCATCTGCGGCACCGACATGCACATCTACAACTGGGACGAGTGGGCCCAGAAGACCATTCCCGTCCCCATGGTGGTGGGGCACGAGTATGTGGGAGAGGTGGTCGCCGTCGGCCAGGAAGTGCGCGGCTTCGCCATCGGCGATCGCGTCTCCGGCGAAGGCCACATCACCTGCGGCCACTGCCGCAACTGCCGTGCCGGTCGCACCCACCTGTGCCGCAACACCATTGGTGTGGGTGTGAACCGCCCGGGTTCCTTCGCCGAATACCTGGTGATCCCGGCCTTCAACGCCTTCAAGCTGCCGGACAACATCCCCGATGAGCTGGCCGCCATCTTCGATCCGTTCGGCAACGCCGTGCACACCGCCCTCTCCTTCGATCTGGTGGGTGAAGACGTGCTCATCACCGGCGCAGGCCCCATCGGCATCATGGCCGCTGCCGTCTGCCGTCACGTTGGCGCCCGTCACGTGGTGATCACCGACGTCAACGAATACCGGCTGGAACTGGCCCGCAAGATGGGCGCCACCCGTGCCGTCAACGTGGCCAAGGAGAAGCTCTCCGATGTCATGGAAGATCTCGGCATGACCGAAGGGTTCGATGTGGGGCTGGAGATGTCCGGGGTGCCCAGCGCCTTCCAGGACATGATCGACAAGATGAACCACGGCGGCAAAATCGCCATGCTCGGCATTCCGCCCTCCACCATGGCCATCGACTGGGGCAAGGTGATCTTCAAGGGACTCTTCATCAAGGGGATCTACGGCCGCGAAATGTTCGAAACCTGGTACAAGATGGCAAGCCTCATCCAGTCTGGCCTGGATCTCAGCCCCATCATCACCCACCATTTCCATATCGATGACTTCCAGCAGGGCTTCGAAGCCATGGGCTCGGGCAAGTCCGGCAAGGTGATCCTGAACTGGGATTGACGACGCGCGAGGGGCGCCTTGGCAATCAGCGCGCCCTCTTTTGTTCAGCCTCACTACACCCGGCGTATGCCGGGTTTTTTTATGTGGCATCACCCCTTCCCGCTCTGCCACTTTGTTTGCAGATTGCTTAACACTTCACACACAAGCGTTTAAATGGCTGTAACTATTCGGTTATAATCCCGTCGTTTTCTGGGGATAATAAGAGCCTGCTGGGAGTACATGAGCGTGTTGAAAAAACTGAGCTATTTGCTGGCTGCCGGGATGGCGGCTGCCACTCTGTCCGGCGCCGTCCTTGCCGCCGATGACATGTCGACAGAGGCCATCGCCGAGCGTATTGCCCCGGTTGGCCAGGTTTATACCGCCAAGGATCTGGAAGGTATTGCGACCGCCGCGGCCGCGCCTGCGGCAGCCTCCTCAGGCCCCCGTGACGGCGAGACCGTGTTCAAGGGTGCCTGCTTCGCCTGCCACGATACCGGTGCCGCCGGCGCCCCCAAGCGAGGTGACAAGGCCGCCTGGGAGCCACGCATCGCCCAGGGCTTCGACACCTTGCGCAAACACGCCATCGAAGGCTTCACCGGCAAGGCTGGCATGATGCCACCGCGGGGGACCTGCGCCACCTGCAGTGACGAAGAGATCGAGAACGCCATTCACTACATGATCGACAAGCTCTAAGTAATTGAAAGGGCTCCTCTTGCAGCCCTTTCAATCCCATCACTTCCGACTACGCTTGAAGGTAAGTTTTTTCGGGAGTGTTGCATGTCAGTTCAGCCCACCACACCGCCAGACTCGCACTCCTTGCTGGCGGTCGTCTCCTCCATCATGGATTTTCCCGCCCCCGGCATTGCCTCCCCCGAGGATTACGCCCGACTGGTCGGTCTGCTGGACACACTCTGCCCTCTGCAACATTTCGCCATGCTGGGGCTGGCCGACGGGGGGCTGAACTGGCGCTACACCTATCAGCTTCCCGACGTGTTCAAGCAACAATTGGGACGGGAAGAACCTCGCCTCACCGAACAGCTCACCCGGCTCGATGAAGGTCAGGGCTGGTGCGTGCAGCCTGTGGAGCATATCGACGTGCAGTGGTTGCTGGCACGCAGCACCCCGGATCAGGCACCCACCCTGAGGTTGCTGCTGGAGTGCCTGGCCAAACGCCTGCACGAAACCCAGACCGGTACCCAGCTGGCGGGACAGGCTTCCCCTCTCATGCAGCGGGATCCCCAGTGGCAGGAGAAAATCGAGAAGATCGGCCGAGTGATGCGCCTGGCTCACAACCTGCCTCAGCATGCCCTGTTTGCCCAGTTGGAAGCTGTGTTGCGCCAGATGCTCTCGGTCAGCGACATGTTGCTGATCCGGCTGGAAAACCAGCGACTGGAGCGACTCTATCCACCACACCTGACATACGACGATGACATCATTCGGGCCATGTGCCACAGCACCAACAGCGTAGAGCGCCATGAAGAGGGACTTTACTGGTACAGCCTGCCCCTGCGCCAGCAGCAGCAATACTTTGCCCACCTCATCCTCAACATGACCCGGCCTCTGGAAACCGATGACAGGCTGTTCCTCGATTTCCTGCGCCATCAGCTGACCCTGTTGCTGGAGCTCAAAAGGGTGCGACAGCAACTCGATGAGCTCAACTCGGAGGAGTCCATCAACCAGCGACTCCAACAGCTGCGCCAAACCAACTTGAGGTTGCAGAAACGGCTCAAGCATCATCAGGAGCTGGAGCGGCGGCTCCAGTTCAATGCCCTGCACGACCCGCTGACCCAGTTGCCAAACCGGGCGCTGCTGATGAATCACCTGCATCATGCCATGACCCGCTACCGCCGTTACCAGACAGCCGGCTTCACCCTGATTTTCGTCGATGTGGATCACTTCAAGCAGGTCAATGACGCCCTGGGCCACAGTGCCGGCGATCAGTTGCTGCAGGAGCTGGGCAGCAGGCTGCAAGGCTGCATCCGGCAAAATGACATGGTGGCGAGGCTCGGAGGGGACGAATTCGTCATCTATCTGGACAACAGCCAGCGGGAAGAGGACATCAGCCCCGTGCTCAATCGCCTGATTGGCCGTATCGGCCATCCGTTCCGGCTCCAGGGCAACGAACTGACCATCACCGTCAGTCTGGGGGTCGCCAGTGTGACGGAGCAAACGGCCGATGTCAGTGAACTGCTGCACCAGGCAGACCTCGCCATGTACCAGGCCAAGCGCAACGGCCGCAGCCGCATCGTCATGTATTCGGAGGCCTGTACCGAACAGGCGGGGTCACCGGAAGAGCGGCTCTTCAGAGCCTTGCGGGAAGGGCGGATTGTGCCCTACTTCCAGCCAGTGATCAGGCTGTGTGACAGCCGCCTGGTCGGACTGGAGGTCATGGCGCGCTGGATAACGGAGGAAGGGGAGCTCAAGGATGCATTCGACTTCATTCCTCTGGCGGAACAGTGCGGCCTCATTCAGGATCTGGACCGCCAGATCCTCAAGCGCACCTGCCAGCAACTGAAGCTTTGGCAACCCGCCTCCGGGGTCGGTCGTTTCAGGATAGCCATCAACCTCTCCGGCAAGCACCTGGCCAGCCACGAGCAGATCATGCAACTGCTCACCATCATGGAGGAGGAGGGTGTCATCCCCGCATGTTTCATCTTTGAGTTCAACGAACGCGAGCTCTCCCGGCAGAGTGCCGACTCCCTCACTGCCCTGCATGAACTGAGGGCGAAAGGGATCCAGGTCAGCCTGGATGACTTCGGCACCGGCTTCTCTTCCCTCAACGCCCTGTTTCACTTCCCGGTGGATTACATCAAGGTGGACGATAGCTTCACCCATCGCATGTTGAACTCACCCAAGGATCTGGCGCTTATCCGCGCCATGCGGGACATCTGCCAGGACCTCGACTTCACCCTGGTGGTCGAGGGGATCGAAAATCAGCAGCAGTTGCAAAAGCTCATCGAGCTTGGCTGCGCCCTCGGGCAGGGGCGCCACATCTCGCCCCCGCTGCCGGGAGCCGATATTCCCCCTCTGCTGGGTCAGGCTTCCCGAGAGACCAAGCCTTCCGACCTCAATCCTTCTTGAACAGGGCCCGCAGGTTGGCGACACCAACCTGCCCCTTCTGCTGGCGCTCCTCGGCCGTCACCTTCTTCTGGTTTTCCCACTCCAGGTCATCCTGGGGCAGCTCCAGCAGGAAGCGGCTCGGCTCCGGCCGCACCGACTCGCCAAACTGGCGGCGCTCCTTGCAGAGAGTAAAGGTCAGTTCGGTCTGGGCCCGGGTGATCCCCACGTAGGCGAGGCGCCGCTCCTCCTCCACATTATCCTCGTCGATGCTGGTCTGGTGGGGCAGCAGCCCCTCCTCCATGCCCACCATGTAGACATAGGGAAATTCCAGCCCCTTGGAGGCGTGCAGGGTCATCAGCTGCACCTGATCCGCCTCATCCTCCCCTTCGTTGCGCTCCATCATGTCCCGCAGGGTGAGCCGGGTAACCACCTGTGCAAGCGTCATCGACTCTTCCAGCTCGTCCCCCTCCAGCATCTCGCTGATCCAGCGATAAAGGGTGGAGACGTTCTGCATCCGCATCTCTGCCGCCTTCGGGCTGGGAGAGGTCTCATAGAGCCACTCCTCGTAGTGGATCTCCTTGATCATGTCCCGCACCGCCTCCACCGGATTGCCGCGCAGCGCCTGATCGCCGAGCCGTACCAGCCAGTTGGTGAAGGCCTGCAGGGCGGATAGACCGCGCCCGGAGAGGTGTTGCTCCAGCCCCAGCTCGAAGCTGGCGGCAAACAGGCTCTTGCCGCGCTGGTTGGCGTACTGGCCCAGTTTTTCGAGGGTAGTGGGGCCTATCTCGCGGCGCGGCAGATTGACCACCCGCAGGAAGGCAGTGTCCTCATCCGGGTTCACCAGCAGCTTGAGGTAGGCCATGATGTCCTTGATCTCGGTGCGGGAGAAAAACGAGGTACCGCCGGAGATACGGTAGGGAATGCGGTTGGTCATCAGCGCCTTCTCGAAGATGCGCGACTGATGGTTGCCCCGATAGAGGATCGCGTAATCCTTGAACCGGGTGCGGTTCATGAACTTGTGGCCCATCAGCTCGGCGGCGATACGCTCCGCCTCGTGCTCCTCATTCTTGGCAAACAGCACCTTGAGCTTCACCCCCTCGTCCAGCTCGGAGAAGAGCGCCTTGTCGTAGACATGGGGATTATTGGCGATCAGGATGTTGGCGCACTTGAGAATACGCCGCTTGGAGCGGTAGTTCTGCTCCAGCTTGATGAGACGCAGATTGGGGAAATCTTCGTTCAGCAGCACCAGGTTCTGCGGCTTGGCACCGCGCCAAGAGTAGATGGACTGGTCGTCGTCCCCCACCACGGTGAAGCGGGCCCGCTCGCCGACGATCTGCTTCACCAGCTCGTACTGGCTGGTGTTGGTGTCCTGGTATTCGTCGACCAGCAGATAGAGGATCTTGTTCTGCCAGCGCTCGCGCACCTCCTGATTGCTCTTGAGCAGCAGGGTCGGCATCACGATGAGGTCGTCAAAATCCAGAGCGTTGTAGGCCACCATCTGGCGGTGGTAACGCTCGTAGAGCTGGGCCATCAGCACCTCTTCCGGGCCGCGGGCGATGCGCATGGCGCGAGCCGGCAGGATGAGGTCGTTCTTCCAGTTGGAGATCTGGCTGATGAGGGCCGAGAGCTTGTCCTTGTCGTTATCGAGCTCCGCCTCGGTCAGCTCTTTCAGCAGCGCCAGCTGGTCGGTATCGTCGAACAGGGAAAAATTGGCCTTGAGATTCAGGCTCTTGTGCTCGCGGCGGATAATCTCAAGCCCCAGAGTGTGGAAGGTGGAGACCATCAGCCCCCGCGCCTCCTTGCGACCCAGGGTCTGGCCGACCCGCTCCTTCATCTCCCGCGCCGCCTTGTTGGTAAAGGTGACCGCCGCTATGTTGCGCGCGTTGTAGCCGCACTGCTGTACCAGATAGGCAATCTTGTTGGTGATGACGCGGGTCTTGCCCGATCCGGCACCCGCCAGCACCAGGCAAGGGCCGGAGACATACTTGACCGCTTCGTTCTGATTGGGGTTGAGCTTCATGGGCCGGATCTCTTGGCTTATGATGAGGGGCGGCATTGTAGCAGAGATCCCGCAGGCAGCCGAAACCGGGCACGGGATCCCGCCACTTCATCTTGTGTTTGCCCGCCATTTTCCGGATCATGACCGACTTTTCCAGACGAGATGAGGGGAGCATGAATCAGCAACAGCACGCCCGGCTGCGCGGCCAGTTTCCGGCCTTGGCGCAAGAGGTCAACGGCCACCCTCTGGTCTATCTGGACAACGCCGCCACCACCCAGAAACCGCAAGCCGTGCTGGATGCGATCAATCACTACTATCGGGCCGACAATGCCAACGTGCACCGCGCCGCCCATGCCCTGAGCGGCCGGGCCACACGCGCCTTCGAAGATGCCCGCAAGACGGTTGCCCGCTTTATCAATGCCCCTCGCAGCCACGAAGTGATATGGACCCGTGGCACCACAGAGGCGATCAATCTGGTGGCCCAGAGCTGGGGGATGAACGAGCTGAGGGCGGGGGATGAAATCGTGCTCAGCACCCTGGAGCATCACGCCAATATCGTCCCCTGGCAGCTGGTCGCCCAGCGTACCGGTGCCGTCATCCGGGTCATCCCCCTCGATGAGCGGGGCGATCTCGACATCGCTGCCTATCTGGCCCTGCTGGGACCACGTACCCGACTGGTGAGCGTGGCTCACGTCTCCAATGCCCTTGGCACCGTCAATCCAGTCAAAGAGATGGTGGCAGCGGCCAAGGCGGTCGGGGCCCTGAGCCTCATCGACGGCGCCCAGGCGGTGGCCCATCTCGTGGTGGATGTGCAGGCTATCGGCTGCGACTTCTACGCCTTCTCCGGCCACAAGCTCTATGGCCCGACCGGGATCGGCGTGCTGTGGGGCCGCACTGAGCTATTGGAGCGGATGCCCCCCTGGCAGGCCGGCGGCGAGATGATAGACAGGGTCAGCTTCAGCGGCACCACCTTCAACACCCTGCCCTTCAAATTCGAGGCAGGCACCCCCCATATTGCCGGCGCCATCGGCCTGGCCGCAGCCATCGGCTTTATGATGGAGCAGGACAAGGATTCATTGGCCAGCCATGAAGCGGCGCTGACCGACTATCTGGTTGCCGGACTGCAACAGGTGCCAGGGCTGCGTCTGGTCGGCGAACCCGGTCAGCGCGCCGGCGCCATCTCCTTCCTGCTGGACGACATCCACCCACAGGACGCCGCCACCCTGCTCGACATGCAGGGCATAGCCCTGCGGGTCGGCCATCACTGCGCCATGCCGCTGATGGAATCGCTCGGTATCGGCGGCACGATGCGCGCCTCCCTGGCCTGCTACAACAATCGGGACGATGTCGACGCCCTGCTGGCCGCCCTGCACAAACTCCGTGACTTCTTCTAAGGCAGACAATCCAATGAACAGCCTCGCAACCTACACCCGGATAGGCGTTGAGCCCGACGCAAATAGCATCCGTCAGCAGTTTGCGGCAGCAAACGGCTGGGAGAACCAGTACCGACTCATCATCCAGCTCGGCAAACTGCTGCCTGCACTGCCCGGCGAATGGCAGCAGGAGGCATTTCGCCTCAAGGGGTGTGAGAGCCAGGCTTGGTTGAAAGGGGAGAAAGGTGAGGATGGTAACTGGCACTTTGCTTGCGATTCCGATGCCCGCATCGTGCGCGGTCTGATTGTCATCGTGCTGGCCGCACTCAACCACCAACCCGCAGCGACGATCCACTCCTTCGACATGGAGGACTATTTCACCGAACTGGGGCTGGAGAAACACTTGAGCCCGTCGCGGGGCAACGGGCTCAGAGCTATCGTGTTGGCAATCCGGGGGCTGGCCGTCTAACCAGCCTTGTCCAGTGGTCGATCAGGCTGCGCCAATCGACCCTGTGTCTTCATTCCCGGCCTCTTTCTCGGCACGGGCTCCCCGCTCGGCAATCTTCTTCAATACCCGGGACGCGGCGACCAGCCCAAAGGTGGCCGTCACCGGCGTCACGGCGCCAAAGCCGGAGGCGCAATCCATCTTCATATTGCCGTCGCTGGCCGCCTTGGCCTGGCAGGTGCCGCCATTGCCATCCGGATAACTCAGCTGCTCGGTTGAGAAGACGCACTCCACCCCGAATTTGCGCGCCGGGTTCTTGCTGAAGTTGTGTAGCCGGCGCAGGTCGGAGCGCACCTTGGCGGCCAGCGGATCCTGAATGGTCTTGGCCAGGTCGGCCACGGTGATCTGGGTCGGGTCCATCTGCCCGCCGGCACCGCCCGCCACAATCACCGGAATCTTGTTGCGCTTGCAGAAGGCAATCAGCGCCACCTTGGCCTTGACCGAGTCGATGGCATCCACCACATAGTCAAACTCCCGCTTGATATGCTCGCCCAGGTTGTCGGCGGTGACGAAGTCATCCACCTCGATCACCTCGCAATCCGGGTTGATGGCACGGATGCGCTCGGCCATCACCTCCGTCTTGAGACGGCCGACCGTCCCCTGCATGGCGTGGATCTGGCGATTGGTGTTGGTGATGCAGATGTCGTCCATGTCGATCAGAGTGATCTGGTTGATGCCAGCCCGAGCCAGCGCCTCGGCCGCCCAGGAGCCGACGCCACCGATCCCGACCACGCAGACTTTCGCCTGGCTGAAGGAGCCAAGGGCACGCTGGCCATAAAGACGGGCTATGCCCCCGAATCGCTGTAGATACTCTGCTTTCATACCACCACCTTGCTTGAGGGCGGCCATTATAGCGGCAACCTCTCTCAGGGGCGATGATCGGATGATGGCGGTGTTGATGTGAGGGGAAATAGGTGCGGTCTCGGGAACGAAAAAAAGCCCAGTCGTTAGACTGGGCTTTTTAAGTAGTGGCGGAGCGGACGGGACTCGAACCCGCGACCCCCGGCGTGACAGGCCGGTA
>OKEV01000133.1_pt1 | contig 38546 bp, 26 predicted proteins | sample 1611141 | NCBI WGS metagenome assembly OKEV01 (sample SAMN04436713, study PRJEB24849) | human gut metagenome | biome: human gut; feature: NICU; material: stool | host: Homo sapiens | place: USA: Saint Louis, MO | collected 2010-08-30
ACCACTTTGTCGGATGCTTCAGATTATGACCAGACGGTTCACGCTGTACGCTTACCTTCTTCCGTAGTGAACGCGGTGAACTAACGGAGAAGTACCTCGCATAGGTTTTAGGTGTATCAAGCGAAGCGAGGTACACCTATTCCTTTTTTATTCATAATAGTTCGCTATTATAGATTTGAGACACAAACTCGCTCGCCTTGCTCACTCGTTCGGTCTTCAGTCATGATCGAACGACAAAACTCCGCTCGCTGTGCTCGTTCGTTTTTGTCGTTCTTTTCATGACTTCGTTCTTTTTAATGATTTTTGAGGAAATAATTACCTATACACTATTAAGGTAGTTTTTTTCCACATCTTGTGTTTTCATGTTAGTGAATTCCGCAGACGTCTAGATGGCTAGGTGAAATTGGCAGTACTTATACGTTCAACCACTCTAGAAACCCGGAGATGGCAGTAGCTTCAATTGCCATCTACTCACTGAATGACTAAAGCTATAACAGTACTGCCACACCTGATATCCCCATGTCAGTACTGCATCTTCCTAAAGCCTGCCTGAAGTCCTTTTCCTTCTAAACCTTGCCAGCACCACCATTCGCCCCCTCCCTCGTCGATTTGATGGAATTTCATCGGAAACTACTAGTAATCAACTTGATCGTTTTAATCGATCGATATATAAGTAATTGATCGTTTTTATCTATTGATTGAGGGGGGGGGAATCATTCGGTCATGGATAGCTGGCATACAGGAAAAAGGTGTTTTTTCATGAATAAAATCGTAGTGTTATGTGTGGCTTTGACTACATGCTCTGTTTCGGCCGCTGATGATGCCTCAACAGCAGACGTGGATTTGCTACAGATAGCAATACATCGTGCGGGCTATGAATGTGCGAGGGTTGACAGAATAGAAACAAAAACCGACTGGTTCTCCACAACTACCTCAAAAGTCACATGCGATAATGTTTACCAGTTTCTACTACGATATGAGCGTGGAGGCATTAGTGTTGAAGTCATTTCACTATAAAGGTCCTGATACGCCATTACGCTTAGTGAGAGTACTGATCCTAGTGGGATAATTTGATATGAATAAAAATGCAGAGCTATCCTCCTATATCTGCAAATAACATGTACGACAATAACTGACAGGACATCAGTGTTGGCTCAATGAAAAAACTGGTGGGAAAAAACTTCTAGATATTTTCATAAGTACTGCGGTATCGAACTCACAAACGAGTACACCGTACAGTAATATGCTGTCTTCATCTTGATTGTACTTTTCGACAAAATGCCAGAAGTCGCTTCGTCCTTCATGAAGGACAGAAAATTCGTTATTGGGCAAAGTTCCAGTACCTCTTTACGGTAGCGATGGAGACACCAAGCTCTTTTGCCGTCATGGACTGGGACAGCCCATTTTCTTTACATGCCAGGATACGATCAGTACTGGTAGCGTTAGGACGGCCTAGCTTCTTCCCTTGAGCCTTTGCTTTTGCAAGTCCTTCCTGGGTCCGTTCACGGATGCGGTCCTTTTCAAAGTTCGCAACGGCCGCAAGTACGCTCATCTGAAAACGACCAGCAGAACTGGTGAGATCTACACCGTCTAGGTCCAGGGACTTAACGACTATATCTTTAGCTCGAAGCATGTCGACAGTACTAAGTACGTCGATCATATCGCGACCGAGCCGATCAAGTTTCAGTACTACCAACGAATCGCCTGCTTCCAGCTTATTCTGTACGAGGTTTTTGAATCCTGGCCTTTCCATCGCACATACACCACCACTAATCGTTTCGGTGATTGCCCGAGCAGGCGGCACGGTATAACCACGTTGAGCAAGTGCCAAAAGCTGGTTGTCTACAGTTTGCTCTGAAGTACTCACTCGGCAGTACAGAAATATCCGGCTCATGTTCATTACCCGTAAGTATCAAAAATGTGTGCTCATAATATCAATGGTGTCAAAACTGTCCAGTACTATTTTTTGATTCTAGATTCTGATACTGACAGTACCGGTATCAAAACCGAACATTTTTGAGACTGAATGTACTACATTCCGGTACTACCATGAGAGGTGTGGTAATGCATCAGTTTCACTTCGCTAGTCCTAATGGTTTTAGTCCCAAAGGAATTAAAAACGGGGTTGATGTCCGAAATGAAAACGACGGGCTAAAAATATGAAGCATTTTTTATCTGGGAAGGTGATTGCTTAACATTCTGCTGACACAAACAAAATTACTGTCATTTTTATATTGCCTCACTAAAAACGAGTAACCTTAGCCGCGTTCGTGTTCAGGAGATACTTCAACGTGTGTTAAAGATTCTGGTGTACATCCATATACATGGAACAGTGCTCACGTGGTTTGTGATGCCACAACGATCGAGTACTGATTGTTGAGTGTGCCAGTACTGAAACCCTGCTGAGGCACAAGGTGGGTAATCTCTTGTCCGTCAGGAGCCTGAGCAGTATCCTCTCAGGCAATTATTTCTAATCCCCGGATTTTCCTGATGACAACCAATATCTCTTCATTAGCCAGCTTGATCTGGTCTGTTGCTGACCTGCTACGTGGCGATTTCAAACAATCCCAGTACGGACGCATTATCCTGCCCTTCACTGTACTGCGGCGTCTTGAGTGCGTACTTGCTCCCACTAAAGCTCAGGTACTGGCAACTGTAGAAAGTACAAAGGCATTACCGGATCTTGCCAAGGATAAATTACTGCTCAACGCATCAGGTCAGGCGTTCTATAACACGTCTCCGCTGGAGTTAGGCAAACTGGGTGAGAACTATGTCGGTGATAACCTGGATGCCTATGTGCGGGCTTTCTCGAAGGATGCCCGTGAGGTGTTCGAACACTTTAACTTCGAGGCCAGCATTACCCTGCTGGAAGATGCAGACCTGCTTTATAAAGTATCTCGTTCCTTTGCAACGGTTGACCTCTCTCCTGAAGCTGTCGATAACTACCACATGGGTCTGGTGTTTGAAGAGCTGATCCGCCGCTTTGCGGAAAGTTCGAACGAAACCGCAGGGGAACACTTCACTCCACGTGATATTGTGCGTTTGACGACTTCCCTGGTGTTCTCCGGCGATGATGATGCTCTGGCTAAACCTGGTGTCGTTCGCTCTATCTATGACCCGACTGCGGGAACTGGTGGCTTCCTCTCCTGTGGTATGGAATACCTGCATGAACTGAACCCAGCAGCTCGCCTTGCCACCTTCGGCCAGGAGTTGAACCCGGAATCCTACGCTATCTGTAAAGCCGACATGCTGATAAAAGGTCAGGACATCAGCAACATCAAACTTGGCAATACCCTTTCCGATGACCAGTTACGCTTCAACCGCTTCGATTACTGCCTGTCGAACCCGCCATTTGGTGTGGACTGGAAAAAGGTAGAAAAACAGGTACGTGCCGAAGCTGACCAGCAGGGATTCAATGGTCGTTTTGGTCCTGGTTTACCTCGTGTGTCTGATGGCTCACTGCTGTTCCTGATGCACCTCATTTCGAAGATGCAGCAGCCCGGTACTGACAGTACTGGTTCCCGCATCGGTATCATCCTAAATGGATCGCCACTGTTTACCGGTGGTGCAGGGAGTGGTGAGAGTGAGATCCGCCGTTACATTCTGGAAAACGATCTGCTGGATGCACTTGTCGCATTACCGACTGATATGTTCTACAACACGGGCATTGCCACCTATGTCTGGGTACTGTCGAATCACAAGCCCGCAGAGCGGAAAGGCAAAGTACTGTTGATTAATGCCAGTGACATGCACTCCCCGATGCGTAAGTCCCTTGGCAGTAAGCGTAAGTACCTGAGCGATGAAGTACTTAAAGAAATTGTCAGTCTGTACAGCCGCTACGAAGACAGCCCTATCGCCAAAATATTCCCGAGTACTGCCTTTGGTTATCGTCGTATTACAGTAGAACGTCCACTGAAACTGGCGTTCTATCCTCATGACACTGAACGACTGGCGAACCTGCAGGCAGACAAAGCCTGGATGAAACTGGATGGCACTTTAAAGGAAGCTATCTTGGCAGCTCTGGTGAGCTTTACTGATGAAAAATTGCTGTCGCGTGATAAGTTCAAAAAGCAATTCACCAGAGCCTTAGGCGATGTGAAGTTACCTGCTCCGGTATTCAAGGTACTGGTGAATCATCTGGCTGAGCAGGATGATGAAGCTGAGGTATGCAGGACCAAAGGCGAACCGGAAGCGAACGCGGACCTACGTGATAACGAAAACGTGCCGTTGGGCGAGGATATTCACGAGTACTTCAAACGTGAAGTACTGCCACATGTACCGGATGCGTGGATTGATACCAGTAAGACCGACCCACTGGACGGTCAGGTGGGGATTGTCGGTTATGAAATCCCGTTTAACCGCCACTTCTATCAGTACCAGCCACCGCGTGACCTGGCTGCTATCGATGCTGACCTTGATGCAGTAGCCCGTGAGATCATGCAACTGCTGGCGGAGGTGCATTCGTGAGTACTATGGAACAGATGCCAGTACTGGAGAAATACCAGCCGTATCCTCAGTATAAGGATTCTGGGCTTGGTTGGTTAGGTCAGATCCCTAATCACTGGCGTTCTATTCAGAGTCGGCGTCTTTTTTCATCACGAAATGTAAAAGCTCTAGTTGGAGACAGGCAATTAGCAGCGACCCAGAAATATGGAGTGATATTTCAGGACATATTTATGGATCTTGAGGGGCGTCGAGTTGTTCAAGTGCAAAAAGGGGCTGAAATCCTAAAACATGTGGAACCTGGTGATTTTGTAATCAGCATGCGAAGCTTTCAAGGCGGCATAGAGTATTGCGGCCACGAAGGTTGCGTCAGTTCAGCATATGTTCCTCTAATACCTATTAAATGGGTTTGCTCAGACTACTTTAAGTATTTGTTCAAATCAGCATCTTACATCCAAGCCTTACAGAGTACCTCAAATCTTGTACGAGATGGTCAAGCTCTGCGTTTTGAGAACTTTTCACAAATTGACCTTCCTGTTGTGCCTGCTGAAGAACAACGCACTATTGCCGCCTTCCTCGACTATGAAACCGCCCGTATCGACAAGCTGATTGCACGACAGCAGCGACTGATCGAACTGCTCAAAGAAAAGCGGCAGGCGGTGATTTCCCACGCGGTCACCAAAGGTCTGAACCCTGATGCTCCGATGAAAGATTCCGGCGTAGAGTGGTTAGGGGAAGTGCCGGAGCATTGGCAAGTAGCCAAACTAAGTTATGTACTTAAACTTAAGAGCGGTGACGGAATAACATCAGAGGATATTGAGCCTGAGGGTTCTTATCCCGTATTCGGTGGCAATGGAGTTAGGGGTTACACTACAAAATATAATTGCTATGGTGATTTTGTTTTAATTGGTAGGCAAGGTGCACTTTGTGGAAATATCAACATAGCAAAAGGCAGGTTTTATGCCTCGGAACACGCAGTCGTAGTGCACCCTCAAAAGCAATGTGGTATTACATTTATATCTGAATTTTTGAGGCTTATGGACCTCGGGCAATACTCAGTTTCTGCTGCTCAGCCGGGTATATCAGTAGAGCGTATAAACATGCTTTACATTGCTCTACCGCCATACGCTGAACAGGTAAGTATTGGAGAGCAAGTAACTGAAGTTAAAACTAAAATTGAACTTTTGATGATGCAAGCATCCAAAGGTATCGAGTTGTTAAAAGAGCGTCGTACAGCCCTTATTTCCGCTGCTGTGACTGGCAAGATTGACCTTCGGGGATGGACCCTGCCTAGCGAGGTGGCCGCATGAGTGATAAAGCCCGCGAGAAAGCCTTTCAGGACCACATTCTTGATGAACTTGCCAGTAATGGATGGTTAGTTGGTGATTCTGCTCACTACGATAAAGAAAGAGCTATATACCCTGAAGACCTTATTGCTTTTGTTCAGGAAAGCCAGCCTGAAGGATGGCAGAAGTACTGCAAAACCTATGGTGAAAACCCGGAACGTCATCTGCTGGATGCGGCAGTACGCCAGCTTGCCCGTTCCGAAGGCGGTACTCTGTGGTTACTGCGTAACCAAATCGAGGATCGCGGGCATCGTCTGAAAGTCGCGAGTTTTAAACCAGACAATGACCTTAATCCAGAACTACTGACACGTTACCAGACAAACCGATTGCGTGTAGTGCCTGAACTGATTTACAGCCCACATGGTTATGACGGGCGTATCGATCTGACACTGTTCCTTAATGGTATTGCAGTTGCAACGCTGGAGCTGAAATCCTGCTTCAAGCAGTCCCTGGAAAATGCCAAAAAACAGTATCGTTTTGATCGCCAGCTGAAGACGCTGGGTAAAGCAGAACCTTTACTCAGTTTCCGCAGAGGAGCACTGGTTCACTTTGCGGTTAACCAGTTCGAAGTGGCAATGACCACTAAGCTCGCAGGTGAATCTACCTTCTTCCTCCCCTTCAACAAAGGCACCTCAGAAGGTGGGGCCGGTAATGACCAGCCGGAAGTGGGATATGGTACTGAGTACCTGTGGAAAGAGATCCTGCAACCGGATAACTTCCTACGGATTCTAGCCCGTTATCTGCACCTCGAAGTCAAAATCGAAGAAGACCCACTGGGACGGCAGAAGAAAAAAGAAACCATTATCTTTCCCCGTTACCATCAATGGGCAGTGGTGCAGAAACTTCTCAATACTGTTCAACTCGAAGGTCCGGGGCAGAAGTACCTTATCCAGCATTCAGCTGGTTCAGGTAAATCCAACTCCATTGCCTGGCTGACCCATCAGCTCGCATCGCTTAGTCAGGGCGGGGATAAACTGTTTGATTCGGTTATCGTGGTTACTGACCGGACAGTACTGGACAGCCAGCTCCAGGAGACAATCGGTCAGTTCGACCATGCCTCCGGTGTAGTGAGCCGCATTAATCGTGATGAAGGGGATGGCAGCAAGTCCTCGCAACTCACTGAAGCTCTGGCAAAAGGTACTCCGATCATCATCGTTACTATCCAGACCTTCCCGCATGTACTGAAGGCTATTCAGGAATCCACCACACTAAAAAGCTCACGCTTTGCGGTTGTTGCTGATGAAGCCCATTCCAGTCAAAGTGGCAGTACTGCCAGGCAGTTGCGTGAAGTTCTCATGGCTGAGCAGGTGGAAGACGAAATGTCAGCAGAGGACATGATGAACCTGACACTGGCGGCTCGTGGTGGCAGTACAAACATCAGTTATTTTGCTTTCACGGCTACACCTAAAGGTAAAACACTTGAACTGTTTGGTCGTCCCGATAAACCGAATATGCCGCTTGGCCCAGAAAACAAGCCGAAACCTTTCCATGTGTATTCCATGCGACAGGCTATTGAAGAAGGCTTCATTCTCGATGTACTGAAGAACTATACCAACTATTCACTGGCCTATAAGCTCGCCATGCAGACCGAAACTGACAGCGAGGTGGATTCTAAAAAAGCCCGTACCCGTTTGTCTAAGTGGGTACGCCTACATCCACATAATATCGGACAGAAAGTCGCAATCATCGTCGAGCACTTCCGTTCCAATATCATGAACCTGCTGGCAGGCCAGGCAAAAGCAATGATTGTCACCAGCAGCCGCCTTGAAGCTGTCCGGTACAAACTGGCTTTCGATAAGTACGTAAAAGAACAGGGATACGGGGCAATTCAGGCGATGGTGGCTTTCTCGGGTGATGTAGAGGAAGAAGGCCAGACATTCAATGAACGAAACATGAACCCTGATTTGCATGGACGCGATATGAGAAAAGCATTTGATACCCAGGACTATCAGGTGATGCTAGTGGCAAACAAATTCCAGACGGGATTTGACCAGCCGAAACTCTGTGCCATGTATGTCGATAAGAAACTCACCGGTGTTGATTGCATTCAGACTCTTTCCCGATTGAACCGCACGTATCCGGGCAAGGACAGTACTTATGTCCTGGATTTTGTAAATGACCCTCAGGATGTACTTGAAGAGTTTCAGAAGTACTTTGAGACGGCGAAACTCGAAACTGTTTCTGACCCAAATCTGGTTTATGACCTTTTTCATAAGCTCAAAGGAACTGGCATTTTCACCTGGAGTGAGGTCGAATCATTCAGTGACGCGTACTTCGATCCTAAGCGTGGTGGGGATTCGTTACCCGGATACATAAAACCCGCCGTGGATCGGTTCAGTAAACGATACAAACTCGCCACTGAAGCAATACGCGAATCCCGTAAGATGCTGAAAGTGATTGAGCTGGACGGTGGTTCAAAAACTGACAAGGTGAACGCTGAACGACGCGTAACCGAAGCAGCAGAAGCCAGAGCGGAACTCGATTTGTTCAAGAAGGACCTGAACAGCTACATCCGCTTCTACGAGTTTGTGTCTCAGATCACGTCATTTGATGACCAGGACCTGGAACGGCTTTGTGTTTTTGCTCGCCATCTGCTGCCAATGCTTCGTCAGGAAGTACTTGAAGAGGACGAGATAGACCTGTCAGCGGTGATCCTGAGCCATTACAGCCTCAGGGCAAAGCGAACCCAGGACCTGAAACTCAAAGAAGACGCTCAGGGCTATGGCTTACAGGGCATATCAGCAGTGGGTAGTGCTAAAGCCCGTGAAGAGAAAAAGGATTTCCTTTCTCATATTCTTGAACAGCTTAACGATCTGTTCGGCACTGAAGTTACAGATGGTGACAAGCTGGACTGGTTGCAGGGTATGGCGAGCAAAATTGCCGAGAACCAGCCTTTAATGGAACAGGTTCGTAACAACTCACGTGATGCCATTATGCTGGGTGACTTCCCGAAAGCGGTTGATGCTGCTGTTATCGAACGCATGGATACGCAAAACGGGATGTCGTTGGATTATCTGTCACGACCTGATGCAGCAAACCGGATACAGAGCTTGCTGCTGGATATACTGCTGAAGGGATTGCAGATAGGTTAGTGAAACTATGGTTCAGCACTTAATAATCTTCTGACCAAAACGCCGTTCCTGTCTTGGGACGGTGTTTTGCCCAAAAAACGGTCAATATGTTTTTCACGTAGCCTCAAGATCCTTCCACCTCAAAAAAATGATAGCATAATCCTTCCTGACAGGAATTTTGTTCTAAATGACATGGGCCACTGCTTATAGGGAAGGATGAATGAAAATATCTCACATAGCACTAATCGTATCATTTATATGTTTTGGAAAAACAGCTACTGCCACTTCATTTGATTGCAATAAAGCAAGCGGGTATGTTGAGCTAACAATTTGCACTACGCCAGCATTATCTTCTTTAGATGATCAGTTAAATGTATTATATAAAAAAGTAAATCAATCCAAGCCCGAGAGTGCTCAGCTAATTAAAAAATCTCAATTGAGCTGGTTAAAGGATGTGCGGAATAAAGCAACAACGGCCCAAGGGATTACAAATGCATACACAGCACGAATTAATGACTTGAATATGATGTTAGGCGAAGGACATACAGTGCAAGTTCAACAATCAACTCCCGCACAAGCACCTATACAGCAAACATATCCTAAACAGCCACAGCCACAGCCACAGCCACAGCCACAGCCACAAGATAATGTACCCCCTCCCCAACATAATGCTGATGATGTAGAGCAGAAAGAAAATAACATACCGAAAATCGCTTGGGAAAATAGTGATATGCAGGGCGGGGTTGAGCAAATATATAAACTCATTGAAAGGGATTTTAAAGAGAACCCAAACTTGACACTGAGCATACTTAAAAAAATTGACGCTAATAAAGATGATTTCGCTTCATTCATCGTATCCAAAAAAAGTTACATCGACTATGGTGTCAGTTTCGAAACAATGACGTCGGCCCTCAACAATTCAAACTGTAGACAGGAACATAAAGCACGAGAATCTTTGATTACAGCGTGGTACAAATCTAATGATTGGCGGCCCTTCAATGAGTTTCCTGAAAATATGAGAGCACAAGAACAAAATCGAAGAAATGAAATTAATGCAGAAGTTGGCAGAAGGCAGACTGAGTCAATTAATCTTTTTAACCAATGCACATATAATTCATTATCCGCGAACCCCAATCGACTTTCGAGGCCTAAACCTCCTGTTGAGAAACCTTACGGGGGCTGAATAAAATGTAATCATTCACTCAGCGGGATGCTGCAAACTGAATGGTTCATGCGTAACGCGGCGTAACGCCTTGCCTACCAGTGCAGGAAGGGAGCGGGGGTTTTACTTAGAGGGGTAGTGTAATTATATATAACTACCTACCCCCTATAAGTAAAAACGATCCCTTGCCCCCCACCAATAGGTAAGGGACCGAAGCCAGTACTCAGTACCCGCCTCACCAAACCATCCCATCTCATGTACCTGGGTTAACCTGCTGCATCCTCATAAACCTGCACGATGCCCTTCACGCTATCAGTACAGATCCAGTACTGGACAACGTCCTTCAAAGTGCTACATTACCTTTGTTGCACCAAAACGTAATCTCATGATAACTCTACACAATTCAGTACTGGTATGAGTTGGCAGGGCCCCCACCCATTTCAGGGTTAGTACTTGATAGTTAACACTAAAAGTACTGGCACCTTCCCGCCAAAGCTCCAGTGGTACAAAAATTGTGTATCACCTTAGGGCTGCACAATGTCTCTCATGCTCTCCAGACACGGCAATCCAACATAACCCATTGAATTAGATGATTTTTACTTTTTATTGGTATTTTTGCATTGATCGTCTTTGATTCCATAACCTGTGCATCCCCAAAACTCGCCATATTTACCATGACGAAGTTTCATTGGGCGTCCACATATGTCACATATTTTAATCGAGTTACCACATGCAACGTTATTACAGGTACTTGTGTATCTAGAATCAACAGAAGGTGCCCGGCACATTGAACAAACCCTGGCCTTACCAACGCTACACCCGAGTCCTGTACTACATGTGTAGAATTCACCGTAGATACCTTTAATCAACCTTAAGTACCCATCCTCACAGTTAGGGCACTTGAAAATTTTCCTGTACTGCTCTTTAAATGTTGCCGACACAATATTCAGATCGTACTTAGGAGCAAGCAACTCGGTAATGAAACTAGACGGAGCTGTGGGATCAGCAATTATGTACAATTTTTTCTTTGCACGTGTAATACCAACGTACAATAGACGTCTTTCTTCAGAATGAGGATACGAATCCAGAGATGGTAGCAAGGCTTCAATAATAGCTTCATCCTTATTTTCATTAGGGAAACCCTTCCTTCCCTGGAAGAATCCAATAAGAATACAATAATCCGCCTCTAGCCCCTTTGATTTATGAAAGGTCCAAAAGCTAGTGTTTTTTTGTAGCCGAGAATGATTCAACAATTCTTTAGCTTCATTTATCAGGTAGTTATATCGTGCAATGATTGCGATACTACCATTGGCGTCGTTCTCTCTAATCTTCAGAACGATTTCCTTAACTCGCTCATATACTCCTTGCTGTTTCTCAGGTTTACTATCCAGCAAATATATCTGTGACAGATTTACCTTTGCGTGCGTTTCTATGTGCTTCTTATACTGCTCAGGGTTTTCCATTATGAATTGCCCGGCAGTGTTTGCGATACTGTTGTTGTAGCGAAAGGTTTTTTGTAATTTGGTAGCGGTGTAGTTACCGATCATTTCACCAAATCTAGTTGTCAACTCCAACTTACCACCAGAGAAGCGATAAATTGACTGCCAGTCATCCCCTACTACAGTCAGGGATGGTTCAGGTCCTTTCGCTATAATGGCTTTAATGAACTCCATACGTGCCGCTGATATATCTTGGAACTCATCGACCAAGATGTACCGCCACTTAGGGATGTAGTCTTCATTTTCAATTACCTGAATGGCTCGAATAATCATGTCGTCAAAATCAATGGCATTTTGATTTTTGAGCTCTTGAATGTACCCTTGATGTAATGCATCCAATAATGTTGCGGCATTTTTAGGTTGGCTTATACCAGCCCTCTCAAGCCTGTTCGCTATTAACTCTTCCGTCAGCCGCTCAACTCGAATTGCTTGAAGTGCCTTTTTCAATAGGTCACTCCAATCGGCTATACGCCCTTCTTCACGAAGTTTTTTCAACACATCTTCTGATTTTATGGGCTTACATATGATACCTTGCTTCTCCAGTTTAATTTTCAGACTGGAAGTCAGATTCTCTTCAATCCATTCATAATGGAACGTTTCAATCAACGATGTCCCACACTCAGCATGAAGTGCACGCTTGTTACGAATAGCTTCATTGTATTTTGCTGCATCAATGTCTGCCCGAGTGTTCCCCTGACGATCTATACCGAAGTGCTCAATGTAAATATTTGTGTCTTGAATATAAAAATCAGGGCGATAGTCGAAACCAATATCGATACGTCTTTTACTCACATAAGGAGCTTCGTAGGTATAAGCAACCCCATTCATGTACAAAAAATTAGCTATCAGAAGCTCCTGATAACCTTTAACTTTGTCTCCGTTTAAGGTTCTGAACTCATTATCTCGAACATATCTTTCATATTCAGCTTGAGTATTGAAGCCAAAAGGATTTACAGGTTGAGGAAAAAGGCTTATGAAGTTCAGTAAGTTAGCACTATTTGATTCGAGGTATTTTTCTAACCACGAAGTAACCCACTGCTTGAATTTCATTTCGTCTTCAGTAAATTCACTCAAGTAGGTTGGTACACCAGTGTTATGTAGAAGCCACCTGCCTAATGCATGAAAAGTCGATATTTGTGGGAATGATTCTAACTTGATCTGACCTGACTCTGCTTTGTCAACAAGGCGTCCCCTGAGTTCTTCAGCTGCCGCACGGTTATAGGCCAGCACGAGTATTTCTGAAGGGTTAGCTAGGCCACGGTCAATGAGATCAAGAGCCTTAGCAACCATAACAGATGTTTTACCCGTACCTGCTGCTGCCAAAACCATGTTCATATCATTAGACCGCAAGACACCCAAACGTTGTTCGTGAGTCAACGGGTTTGACTCAACCCGGTCGAAGAATGACATTCGTTTTTCAAGCTGGTAATTCTCGTGATATTCACGTAGAACTTCCGCCTGTACTGGGTGGTAGCCGACAATTTTCTTAACTTTTTGTATGGACTCTGATTTTAGACACATATCCCATACATCAGCTTGTGCGTAGTAATACTCACTCAAACTCTTGCAAAGCAGAGAAATGCAACCCATGCGGGTGTCTCTTGGGTACTCATGAATCACATAAGCTTCGAATTCATTGAAGGTTTTAGAAAGATAGTCGTTGATGAATTCGGCAATGGATGCATTGAGGACTTTCAAAAATTCTGCTGAGCCGCTCTTTTGGAGAAATCGATATTTTACGGACTTATTGCCAATATTGAGGACCAAGACCTGACCAAAGATACCATTTTGCAAAGTTGCAAAACCTTTGCATTCACGAAAGGAATCTGATGCGATCGAAATATCATTCTTTGATGCGATCAGGACGTCATTCTGGACAAAAATGCAGTCTCTACCCAACAGCCTACCTATTAAATTTGACGATAACTTGGCTTGGATATCATGCATCAACATCTACTCTCAATGGGCTAGTCATGGGCAGTTTTTCAGTGAACACGAAACAAAAAGTACTACATCGTAAACGAATTTTAAACATGGCTGTAGTAGGCTCATGCTAACCGAGAACACAATGCAGTAATGGCTCCAGACCAGCATCCTGAGTATCTCGAGCCCCATATCAGACTCCCCATCAGCCCCTGAACACTACCTTACATCGAACCTTAAGACACCTGAGCTTCACTTTGTCAACTAGGAGTCCTAGTACCGACCACGGAAGAAAATTAAAGATGCACCAATAACGCATAAAGCCCTGACAAACCAACAGATTTACCATAGCGATTATACGTAATTGAACTGTTTGCATGCCCTAAAAATGCCCCCGCAAACTGTTCTGCAACGCCAGCCGTTTTGAACGCTGTTGCAACATAATGCCTGAGTGAGTGAAATTCAGGTACAGAAATCCTCTTACGGAAACTGCTAAACCAGCGAGTGAAGTAATGGCTGAATGAACCTTTATAAAATGTCAGTTGCGGGAACAGACGAGCCTTTGCCTTCTCTACATACTCAAGGAAACCGTTATAAATCAGTTCTTTGTGCAATGGAATACTTCGTTTACTGCTATCTGTTTTGACTGTTTGCCCTTCCTGACTATCATCAACCACGGCACACCAGATTTCATCGATTTTCTTTATGTCACAACGATATAGCTGACAAATTTCATTAGCTCTCATCCCAGTAAAACGACCTAGCAGAATGATCCATCGTTTCCACTCAGGCAATGAATCCAGGGAAGAAATTAGTCGCTTTATCTGGCTAGCACTGTAACTTTCGCGTTTGCTGGCAGCAGACTCCTTATCCTTCTGCATTAAACCATCGAATGGGTTCTTTACCTCGAAATCCACTCGATTACTTAACCACCTGAAAAAGCCACCAATTTTCTTAACGTACTTATTCTTTGTCGGAATAGATAGATCAAGCCCAGCAATAAACGCTGCCGCCTGGGTTTTACTGGTAGGTTGGTTAGTAAATTTGAAGTAACTATTTAAGCAACGCCGTATAGATGCCGTTTCCCGCTCCCCTACCTCTTTACTTTTGAAAGTAACGTACTGTTCAGACTGATATTTTAATTCATCAAGTCCAGCAAGGATTTGTACATTTTCTGGTGGTACTGAAGTAACCAAGGGAGTTTCAAGCACGGTCCACGGACGATCTACAAAACGTTCAACACGTTTCAAAGCTTCAGTTTTAGACCGTGTGCCTAACGAACGACGATACTCACGGCGTTTACCGCATGGCATGAGATTGACTTTGCGGTAGTACCAAATGCCGTGTCTGGAGAGCATGAGAGACATTGTGCAGCCCTAAGGTGATACACAATTTTTGTACCACTGGAGCTTTGGCGGGAAGGTGCCAGTACTTTTAGTGTTAACTATCAAGTACTAACCCTGAAATGGGTGGGGGCCCTGCCAGCTACATCCCGGCACACACGTCGTCTGCTCTGGCTGCTTCCTTCCGGATCTGACCTGGTAAACAGAGTAGCGTTGCGGGAGAACCAACAGAGCCCCCATTGAGAGCGTCGTTATCCAACGCGCAGCCGCATTATCCCTACTGGACCAACGAATTGCAAGCTCACCCCAACCGGATGCTGGTTTATTGTGCAGCGACGGGCGAAAAGCTTGTCTAACCCTGGCGAGACCGGCAACGCGACGTTGCCCCGGCTGTGATGCTCTATTCCACGGTCGGCGTCCTGCGGCGTAGTGATTTGCGCAGACGGCCCTTCGAAGCCCGCGGCCGCCTCGTCTGCCCGATTCTCTGCGGGCCACGCTGATTATCAATCCTCGTTCCCGGTACCTGAAATTTTTCGAAAGCTTGATAGCCATCGGTTCGCACGGCAACGTGCACGGGATGTCGATTTCTGGCCTCGCGCTCGATTTCACTATCGTCAACCCCGTACAGCCCCACGCTGTACAGCCACTCAGTCAGCGCTTATTCTGAGCCTTTCCCTGTTTACAGGACGCACGATGGATTCTCACGACACTTTTCCCCGGCGGGTCTGGCAAATTGTGGCCTCAATTCCGGAAGGTTACGTCGCCACCTATGGCGATATAGCACGGCTGGCGGGTTCACCCCGTGCGGCGCGCCAGGTTGGCGGGGTCCTCAAGCGCCTGCCTGAAGGCTCCACGCTTCCCTGGCACCGGGTGGTCAACCGCCACGGCGACATTTCCCTTACAGGCCCGGATCTGCAGCGCCAGCGCCAGGCGCTGCTGGCTGAAGGTGTCCAGGTGTCCGGCAGCGGCCATATCGATCTGCAGCACTATCGCTGGATTTACTGAAGGTAAAAAAATGCCCCTCGGCAGGGGCATAGATGGCTTACTGCGCGGCAGGAGCATCGCTGCTGGCGACCGGTACGGCCGTCTGCTGTACCGGCACCAGAATCAGGTCGGCCCGGTTCCCTCCCCCATTCACCACCGTCTGCACGGTATCGGTGATAAACATCATCTGACCGTTAACCGTAATGGCCGAGCTCAGCAAAATGCGGGCATTCGGTTTAATATCCGCCGGGTTGTAAGGCAGGACAAAGTTATACGGCGGCTGCTGACCTTCGGTACGAACCGTTTTCTGCGCCAGGACATGCGCCGGCGCATCGGCCAGTGACGCATCCGATAAGGTGACAGTCAGTACCGCATCCGGCGGTAGGGCGACTCTCTGCCGGATCGAGATAGTCCCTGATACATTAGGCTGCTGCTGCGAAGAAGTCAGTGACGCAATGCCATATGGATCGGGGGCAGCCGCGTTATTGGCCGTCGTGGCGCCGTGATTATTCGCGCAGGCGGTCAACGCGGTTGCAACGGCTAAAGCACTTAACATATAGGCAAATTTCATTATGTTCTCCTTTTCATCCCTTTACTTGCAGGAGTATGTCCTGCCGACTGGCGAGCAGTAACATTGGCATCGTGGATAAGTGTGGCACAGATCTCAGTTCTCTTCCTGCAAATGGCCCTTTATTCAGATTATTACACCCATCGGACCACTTGCGATTCCAGGTTATACTTGGCCTCAATACGCGCTGCGCAAGGCAGTTATCATTGATTGAGGGTAAATATGAGTCAGGCACTAACCAATCTGCTGGCATTATTGAATCTGGAAAAAATTGAAGAAGGGTTATTCCGCGGGCAGAGTGAAGATCTGGGTTTACGTCAGGTTTTTGGCGGCCAGGTCGTCGGTCAGGCGCTGTACGCGGCGAAAGAAACCGTGCCTGCCGAGCGTCTGATCCATTCATTCCACAGCTATTTCCTGCGCCCTGGCGATAGCCAGAAACCGATTATTTATGACGTCGAAGTGCTGCGCGATGGTAACAGCTTCAGCGCCCGTCGGGTCGCGGCCATTCAAAACGGGAAACCCATTTTTTATATGACCGCCTCTTTCCAGGCGCCAGAACCCGGCTATGAGCACCAGAAATCGATGCCGGCCGCCCCTGCGCCGGATGGTCTGCCTTCCGAAACCGACATCGCGCGCAAGCTGGCGCACCTGCTGCCGCCGCAGGCCAGAGATAAGTTCCTCAGCGACAAACCGCTGGAAATCCGCCCGGTTGAGTTTCACAACCCGCTGAAGGGCCACGTTGCGGAGCCAACCCGTCAGGTGTGGATCCGCGCTAACGGCGCGGTGCCGGAGGATATTCGTATCCATCAATATCTGCTGGGCTACGCTTCCGATTTCAATTTCCTGCCGGTGGCGCTCCAGCCGCACGGCGTCGGGTTCCTGGAGCCGGGGATGCAGGTAGCGACGATCGACCACTCAATGTGGTTCCATCGCCCGTTCAACATTAACGACTGGCTGCTGTACAGCGTTGAGAGCACTTCTGCGTCCAGCGCCCGGGGCTTCGTTCGCGGTGAGTTTTATACTCAGGATGGCACGCTTGTGGCATCAACGGTACAGGAAGGGGTCATGCGTAACCGTAACGCGTAAGATGTCATGGGCGAGGGATAACGCCTGATGCTGTCCCTCATGACGAAAAAAAGCCTCCCGACGGGAGGCTTTGCTGCTACTGGAGATGACTCAATTTATCAGGCGTTGTAGGCGTTTTCGCCGTGGCTGTTGACATCCAGACCTTCGCGTTCCTGCTCTTCAGGAACACGCAGACCTACGGTCATATCCGCCACTTTATAACCGATGAAGGCCACAATGCCGGACCAGACGATAGTGATGCCGATACTTTCCAGCTGTACCAGCAGCTGATGGCCCATGGTAACGCCTTCCGCATAGCCGACGCCGCCCAGAGAGGTTGCGGCAAAGATACCGGTCAGGATACAGCCCACGATACCGCAGACACCGTGTACGCCGAACACATCGCACGGGTCATCAACACGCAACCAGCGTTTCAGAACCGTTACCCCCCACAGACCCGCCAGGCCGGAGGCGAGACCCACAATCAGTGAGCCGCCTACACCGATGTAACCACATGCCGGGGTAACGCCAACCAGACCAGCAATCGCCCCGGAACAGGCACCTAACAGAGAAGGTTTACCGCGGGTCGCCCATTCGCCGAAGGTCCAGGCCAGAATAGCCGCAGCGGTCGCCACAACGGTGTTGACGAAAGCCAGCGCGGCAATTTCGTTCGCCGCACTCGCGGAACCGGCGTTAAAGCCAAACCAGCCAACATACAGGATTGCCGTCCCGGTGAAGACCATCGGCAGGTTATGCGGTTTGAACGCTTCTTTGCCAAAGCCAACGCGTTTGCCCATCATATAGGCGCCCACCAGACCGGCAACGGCGGCGTTGATATGCACTACGGTACCACCGGCGAAATCCAGCGCGCCGTGCGTCGCCAGCAGACCACCGCCCCATACCATGTGTGCAATCGGCACATAGGAGAGCGTCATCCAGACGACGACGAAAATCAGCACCGCGGAGAAGCGAATACGTTCAGCCAGCGCGCCCACGATCAGGCCAACGGTGATGCAGGCGAAGGAGCCCTGGAAAGCGACGTGGATGTACTGATAGAAGGTCCCCATCAGCGCTTTCAGCTCAATGTTTTTCAATAATACCCAGTCGAAGCTGCCGAAGAAGCTGCCGCCGGTACCAAACGCCAGGGTGTAGCCATAAACCACCCACAGCACGCATACCAGCCCAAAGGTGACGATGACCTGGGTCAGCATAGAGAGCACGTTTTTACCGCGAATCAGGCCACCATAGAACAGCGCAATGCCCGGAATGGTCATAAACAGCACCAGCGCGGTGCAAATCATCATAAAGGCGTTGTCGGCTTTATCTGCCACCGCCGGTGCGGCCATCGCCAGCCCCGGAAGCAGTGCCAGCGAACCCAGACCCGTTTTCATTGTTGCTATTTTCATTTTCTCGATCCCCATCACTGTGTGGTCTGGACGTTACAGTGCCGCTTCGTCGGCTTCGCCGGTGCGGATGCGAATAACGCGTTGCAACTCGGCGACGAAAATTTTGCCATCGCCAATTTTTCCGGTGTAGGCCGCTTTACTAATCACATCAACGACCTCATCAAGCTGATCGTCGGCAATCGCGACATCAATCTTCACCTTTGGCAGAAAATTGACGCTGTATTCGGCACCACGGTACAGCTCGGCGTGGCCTTTCTGACGGCCAAACCCTTTTACCTCAGTGACCGTCAGGCCCTGAATGCCGATGGAAGATAACGCTTCACGCACATCTTCCAGTTTGAATGGTTTGATTACCACGGTAACCAGCTTCATAAGTCCCCTCCGCTCTGAATTCGTAATGGCAGCAGCTAACACACAGGGAATAAAGCAAGGGCTATGCCAGAAATGAAAAAGGGCCGCATAGCGGCCCTTTTAACGAAGAAAACAGCACAACAGTGGCAGAAGGTAGCGGAAAAACGCCGACCACAGCCAAAAACGCACCATTTCAGTGCATCAGGCGTTGCATTTTTGCACCATGCTAAACCGCGCCAGCACGGGTGCTTGCTTATAGTGCATCAGGCGATCAGCGACTCTTCCTGCGCGCTGGCAGCCAGCTCTTCGCCGGCCAGCTGCAGCTGATACATTTGCCAGTAGCGCCCTTTTGCTGCCAGCAACTGCTGATGATTGCCACGCTCAACCGCCTGCCCACGGTGGAGCACCAGAATGGTGTCGGCATCAACAATCGTCGACAGACGATGTGCAATCACCACCAGCGTGGTGTGCTGACGAACTTTAGCCAACGCTTGCTGAATCGCCTGTTCGGTGCCGGAATCGATATTCGCCGTCGCTTCATCGAGAATCAAAATCTGCGGGGTATCCACCAGCACCCGCGCCAGCGCCAGCAGCTGCTTCTGTCCCACCGACAGATTATTCCCCTGCTCGCCCAGCTGCGTATAAATCCCCTCGCTCATTCCGCGCGCCAGTTCTGCCAGCTGCACCGACTCCAGCGCCTCCCAGACCTGCGCCTCGCTGATATCGCGACCGAGCGTGACGTTGGCATAAAAGGTATCCGCCAGCACCACCGGATCCTGCTGCACCATGGCAACGCCCTGGCGCAACGCGCTGTGGCTCAGTGAAGCGAGCGGGCGACCGTCGATACGAATTTCCCCTTTGCTCAGCGGGTAGTAGCCCATCATCAGACTGGCCAGGGTGCTTTTACCGCTGCCGGTGTGCCCCACCAGCGCCACAAAACCACGGGACGGAATATCCAGGTTAATGTCCTGCAGCACCAGACGATCGCCACGATAAGCAAAAGAGAGATTCTCAATTGACACGGTGCCGCTGCGCAGCGGCGCACTGTCCTGGCCCCACGCCTGACGCGGGCGATCCATCAGTTCGAAGACACGCTCGCCGGCGACGACCGCCTGCTGAAGCATCGACTGCTGGGTTGTTAGCTCGATCAGCGGCTCATTCAGGCGCCCCAGGTAGCTGATAAAGGCGTACAGCACCCCGACTTCAATTGTGCCGGCCGAGCTGAATCCAAACAGCATCAGCAGCCCGCAGAGCACCAGCGTTGAGAACAGGCTCAGCAGCGGACGCAGCAGGAAACCATCGAGGCGCAGCGTTTGCATCCGCGCCAGATAGTGCGCATAGCTGGCTTCGCGCATCCGCTCGCCAAAACGCGCCTGCTGGCGGAACTGCTGGATCACACCCATCCCGTTGATGACTTCATTAAAGCCGTCGTTGATATCGGCCAGCCAGGCCCGTACCCGACGCACGATCGGCGTGCTGTAGCGTTGATAAATCATCATCACGATCAACACCGCCGGGAAAATAGTCAGCGCCACCAGCGCCATGCGCCAGTCAAGGCTGAACATCGCCACCAGCATTGCGCCTATCAGCGCCGCGCTACGCAGCACCGTCGCCACCACCGTGACGTACAGATCGCGGATCACTTCCGTGTCGTTGGTGACGCGGGAGATCAGTTGCCCGACCGGCTGGGTATCAAATTCGCTCAGCGGCTGGCGTAGCGCGGCATCCATCACATCACTGCGCAGCTGCTGCACCACGCCAACAGCGGCGCGGTTAAACAGCAGCGACTGGTTATAGTGCAGGGTCGCCGCAAGGATCTGCAGGCCGAGGTAGGCCGCGGCAAGACCGCAGACCAGCTTCAGCGGCACCGAGTTCTTCGCCACCATATTATCGATAAAGTAGCTAATCAGCAGCGGACCACTGACCTCGGCGGCCGCGGCAATCCACATCATCACCACCGCGATAATCAGCGGTTTACGCCACGGGGAACCGTAGGCCAGCAGGCGTTTTAACGTCGGCCAGCGCTCGGAAAAACTACGCATCAGCGGCCTCCTCGTGATCCTGCGGCGCATCGTCCAGCGCCGCTTCCAGCTGTTGATAGCGATACATATCGCGATACCAGCCGGGCTGCGCCACCAGTCCATCGTGACGACCGCGCTGGACAATATGCCCGTGTTGCATCACCAGAATCTCGCTGGCCTCAGTCAGTGCCGACAGGCGATGGGCGCTGATAATAACCGTTCGCCCCTCTCCCCACTGCCGCAGATTATGCAATATCTGATGCTCGGTCCGGCCATCCACCGCCGACAGCGCATCGTCAAGAATCAGAATCTCGGCTTCCAGCAACAGCGCGCGGGCGATGGAAATGCGCTGTTTTTGCCCGCCGGACAGCATCACGCCGCGTTCGCCGACTTCCGTTTCATATCCCTGCGGCAGGCGCAGAATATCGTCGTGCACGCTGGCCAGCCGCGCAACATGCTCAATTTGCTCCGGCGTTGCATCGGGCCTGCCGAGCGCGATGTTGTTGGCGACGGTGTCGGAAAACAGAAACGGCGTCTGGTTCACTACCGCCAGCCGGGCGCGCCAGCTATCGAGCTGCAGCCGCGTCAGCGGAATATCATGGAAGCGAATATCCCCTTGCGTGACGTCAAAGTGGCGCTGAATCAGCGCCAGAATCGTGCTTTTCCCTGCGCCGGTTGGCCCGCAAATGCCCAGCATTTGCCCAGGCTGGAGCACGAAGTTGACCTTCTCCAGCGAGGCCTTATTCGCCTGCGGATAGATAAATTCGCGTACGGCGACGCTCAGCGCACCGCGCCCTTCCGGGGCCAGCTCATGACCATCGTTGACGGTCGGCGCCTCCTCGAGCATCGTGCGGATCCGACTGTAGGCCGCGCTGCCGCGTTCCACGATGTTAAACATCCATGCCAGCGCCAGCATCGGCCAAATCATCAAACCGAGATACATCACAAAGCTGGTTAGCTGGCCGAGGGTCATACTGCCCTGCAGCACCATCCAGCTCCCGCCGCCGATCGCCAGCAGGTTAGCCGTGCCAATCGCGATATAGATAGTCGGATCAAAGCGCGCATCAATCCGCGCCACGCGCATGTTTTTCCTGCCGGTATCCGCCGCATCGGCAGCAAACTGCGCCGATTGCCGGTCCTCCAGGCCAAAGGCCTTAATCATGCGGATGCTGGTCAGGCTCTCCTGAGTACGATCGTTGAGGCTGGAGAATGCCGCCTGCGCGACGCGGAAGCGTTCATGGAGCGCATCACCGTTACGCTTGATAACCAGGGCCATCACCGGCATCGGCAACAGCGCCAGCAGGGTGAGCTGCCAGCTGATTTGCGTCGACATCACGATCAATACCGCACAGCCCATCACCATCGAGTCCACCAGCGTCAGCACCCCTTCCCCCGCAGCAAAAACCACCCGATCAACATCGTTGGTGGCGCGCGCGATCAGGTCGCCGGTGCGGTGGCGCAGGTAAAAAGCCGGATGCTGACGGCTGAGCTGACGGTAAAAGTCCTCCCGTAGCTCCACGGCCAGCTGATAAGAGGCACCAAAAAGCAGCACGCGCCAGACGTAGCGCAGCAGATAGACCATCACCGCGATCAGGACCAACGCGCCGATCCACATCCACACCTTCTCCGCGGTGTAATGTTGTCTGGTGACGCCGTCAACCACGATTCCCACCACCTTTGGCGGAATCAGCTGTAAAACGGCGATAATGGCCAGCAGGGCAATAGCACCGAGATAACGGCGCCACTCCCGGCGGAAGTACCAGCTAAGTTGAGCAAATAATCGCAAGCAGTTAAATCCTGAGTGTATAAATCGTCGCGGCAAACGCCGTTAATCAATAGGTAAGGCAGTGGTGTATTTTATCTGTTCCATCGCGAAACTCGAAGTGACATCAGACAGCCCGGGGACGCTGTTCACCAACCGTTTATAAAAATCATCGTAGCGTTTCATATCCGCCACCTGCACCCGCAGCAGGTAATCATACTCTCCCGCCATACGCCAGAAGCCGAGGACTTCCGCCATCTGCGTGACTTCGCTGACGAAGCGGCAGTACCAGTCGCTGCTGTGATGCTGGGTCTTAATCAGTACAAATGCCGTCAGACCGAGCCCCAGCTTTTCGGCATCCAGCAGCGCCACGCGGCCGAGCAGGATCCCCTCATCTTCCAGCCGCTTCAGCCGTTTCCAGCAGGGCGTGGTGGTCAGATTAACGGCATCAGCCAGCGCCTGCAAAGAGAGGGTGCAGTCAGTTTGCAGTAAAGAAAGCAGCTTACGGTCAATTTTATCTAGCATGAGGCACCTCCGGAGAAAAATTTTCTCCCTTCATTGTAATTGAAAGGCTAAATAGCAACAATTTTTCCTCACACTTCCGTTAAGCTGGGCACAAAATGACAAACAGGAAATGACGATGAATAGCGCCTGGGTAAAACACGCAATCAGTGAAATCAACGCCGATTATCAGCGTTCCGCCGACACGCACCTTATTCGCCTCGCGCTGCCCGGGTTCCCGGGTATTCAGATCTACCTGAAAGATGAGAGCACCCATCCTACCGGCAGCCTGAAACACCGCCTGGCGCGCTCTCTGTTCCTTTACGGCCTGTGTAACGGCTGGATTAAGGAAGGGACGACGATTATCGAAGCCTCTTCCGGCTCGACGGCGGTTTCTGAAGCCTACTTTGCGCGTCTGCTCGGTCTGCCGTTTATCGCCGTCATGCCTTCCTGTACGGCAAAACGCAAAATTGAGCAGATTGAGTTTTATGGCGGACGCTGTCACTTTGTCGAGAGCGCGTGTGAAATCTATGCCGCCTCCGAAAGACTGGCTCGCGAACTGAACGGCCATTATATGGATCAGTTTACCTTCGCTGAACGGGCGACGGACTGGCGCGGCAATAACAATATTGCCGACAGCATCTTTCGGCAGATGACCCATGAACCGCATCCGCAGCCCTCATACATCGTGATGAGTGCGGGGACCGGCGGGACTTCGGCCACGATTGGCCGCTATATCCGCAGTCAGGGCTATGATACGCAGCTGCTGGTGGTTGATCCGCAAAACTCGGTGTTCCTCGACTACTGGCAGAGCCGCGATGCCGGCCTGCGCAGCCCGGTCGGAAGCAAAATCGAAGGTATCGGTCGTCCGCGCGTCGAGCCATCATTTATTCCTGATGTCGTCGATGAGATGCTGCGGGTCCCGGACGCGGCCAGCGTCGCCACCGCCCTGTGGCTGGAAACGCTGCTTGGTCGCAAAGTCGGCGCCTCCACCGGCACCAATATGTGGGGCGTGCTTGAGCTTGCCGTGCGTATGCGCGCTGAGGGCCGTACCGGTTCTATCGTCACTCTGCTGTGCGACAGCGGCGAACGCTATCTGGAAAGCTATTACAACCCGCAGTGGGTCGCGAGCCAGATCGGCGATATCACTCCGTGGCAGGCAAAAATCGCGGAGATGGTGAACACCCAATAAAAAAAGCCAGACACCAAGGGTGTCTGGCTTGCTGGAAGGGTCTGTTTATTCGGGGGAATAAGGAAGATCGGGATTATCCAGCCAATGAGTTAAAAAATGGGAGACCGCTTCATGGCGACAGTCTCCAATAACCGGTAAATGCGGCAGTTCAGCTTTGAGCTGCGGCATTGCGTTACCCATAATGACCCCGCGCCCCACGCTACCGAGCATTTCGCGGTCGTTCATGGCGTCGCCAAACGCCATACAATCCTGCATCGACAGGCCCAGATGCTGGCTGAGTACCGCCAGCGCAGCGCCTTTATTACAACCATTCGGCAGCACTTCCAGACAGTCGAACGCTGAAAAACAAATATGCGCGCGATCCCCGAGTGCTTCAGCCAGCTGAACGTTGAGCCGCTGGAGATCGTCGTGATCGCCGCAGAAGCAGACTTTGGTGACGTTATCCGTCGGCATCCGCCTGGGATCGTATATCTGATAGCGGAAACCGCTGAAAATATGCGCTTTGAGCAACTCGGGCATCGCTTGCCCGGTAAACCAGCCACCGTCGTTAAAGACGTGCATACTGGCCGCCGTATCCCAGCGACGGTGGAGCACCGCTTCCGCGACACCAGGATCAAGATCGCTACGGTGCAGTTCTTCACCATCCAGCGCGTGAATCCGCGTACCGTTGCCGGTAATTAAGTAAGCATCCAGCGAGAACTCACCGATGACGTGGCGCATTTCCAGCGCATGGCGTCCCGTGGCAAAGGTCAGGGTAATGTCACGATCGCGCAGGCGCTTCAGCGTTGAGAGCGTTGACGTTCCCAGACGATGGTCCGGCAGCAGCAGCGTGCCGTCCATATCAAAAGCAGCGAGTCTTGCCATGTGAGCTCCCAAAAGCACGGTGAGTTTTACTTGAGTTCCAGTATCACCTGAGATATACGGAAGTAATAGTGAATAGATAAATTTTATTGTTCCGGTTTTACAAACCGCGCTCGCGCAGGCTCCGAAGGGGCGAGGCCGAAGGACAGCCTGGGTAACAAGTGTGAATAAGCGCAAGCAGCGCAGAGGCAGTCTTGTCAGGTGAGATGAATATACACAAGATCATTCGGCCTGCATCAAGGCGGCAAGTACGCAAATCCCCGGGAGCTTACTCCAGTAAGTGACCGGGGTGAGCAAGCGCAAGCAGCACAGAGGCAGTCTCGTCAGGTGAGGTGAATATACACAGAATCATCCGGCCTGCATCAAGGCGGCAAGTGCGCGAATCCCCGGAAGCTTACGCCAGTAAATGACCGGGTGAGCAAGCGCAAGCAGCGCAGAGACAGTCTTGTCAGGTGAGATGAATATACACAAAATCATTCGGCCTGCATCAAGGCGGCAAGTGCGCGAATCCCCGGGAGCTTACTCCAGTAAGTGACCGGGTGAGCGAGCGCAAGCAGCGCAGAGGCAGTCTTGTCAGGTGAGATGAATATACACAAAATCATTCGGCCTGCATCAAGGCAGCAAGTACGCGAATCCCCGGGAGCTTACTCCAGTAAGTGACCGGGGTGAGCAAGCGTAGCCAACGCAGAGGCAGGTTGAAGGATGAAGTGTATATGAGATTACTGAACCGGCTGAACCAGTACCAGCGCCTGTGGCTCCCCTCCTCCGGCGCGCCACAGCAGGTGACCGTAAGTGAGCTGGCAGAACGCTGTTTTTGCAGCGAGCGCCATATTCGAACGCTGCTTCGTCAGGCGCAGGAGGCCGGCTGGTTGAGCTGGCAGGCGACTCCCGGGCGCGGAAAACGCGGCACGCTGATTTTTCACACCGCGCCAGACGCCTTACGTAATGAGATGATGGAGCTGGCGCTGAATAACGGCCAGCAGAAAAATGCGCTGGAGCTGGCTCAGCTGGCGACGGAAGAGCTGAAGGCGCTGCTGTCACCTTTTCTTGGCGGTCAGTGGCAAAACAATACGCCGACTTTGCGCATTCCCTACTATCGCCCGCTTGACGCTCTGCAGCCGGGGTTTTTACCCGGTCGCGCCGAACAACATCTTGCCGGGCAAATTTTTTCTGGCCTGACGCGCTTTGGAGCACAAAATAGCGCTCCGGCCGGTGATTTAGCCCACCACTGGCAGGTATCGCCGGACGGCCTGCGCTGGCAGTTTTATATCCGCTCAACGCTGTTCTGGCATAATGGCGATCCGATAGAAACGCTGCAGCTTCGGCGGCGGCTGCTGATGTTGCTGGAGCTGCCCGCCCTGCGTACCCTGTTTGCCAGCATTAACCGAATTGATGTCACGCATGCGCAGTGTCTGACGATTACGCTGCATCGCCCGGATTACTGGCTACCGTTCCGCCTCGCCAGCGACGGCAGCTTACTGGCGCATCCCGATGAACCCACGGTCGGTAGCGGGCCGTTCCGTCTGAAACTGTTCAGCCCGGAGCTGGTGCGGCTGGAGAATCATCCGCGCTATCATCTGAACCACCCGCTGATCCAGGCGGTGGAGTACTGGATCACTCCCCAGCTGTTTGAGCAGAATCTGGGCACCAGCTGCCGCCACCCGGTGCAGATTACCATTGGCGATCCGGACAAGCTGGCAAATCTTCGTCAGGTCAGCAATAGCATCAGCCTCGGGTTTTGCTACCTGGCGCTGCGTCAGAGCCCTCGCCTCAGCAAAGCTCAGGCGCAACGTCTGGTATCGCTGATTCACCGCTCTTCACTGCTGAAGACGCTTCCGCTCGACGAAGATTTGATTACCCCCAGCAACGAGGTGTTGCCCGGATGGACCATTCCCCAGGGGCCAGAGAATCAGGATATTCCTCTGCCCGAACAGCTTACGTTGCTGTATCACCTGCCGGTCGAACTGCACACGATGGCAGAACAGCTCCGCCTACGGCTTGCCGCCCTCGGTTGTGAACTGAAGCTCATTTTTCACGACGCCAAAAACTGGCACGGCTGCCAGGAACTGGCGCAGGCGGATTTGGTCATGGGCGATCGGCTGATCGGCGAAGCGCCGGAATACACGCTGGAACAGTGGCTGCGTTGCGATACGATGTGGCCTCATTTATTGACCGGGGCACAGTATGCTCATCTGCAGGCCACCCTCGATGCCGTCCAGGCGCAGCCTGAAGAACGCAGCCGCAACGAAGCGTTGCGCAATGTCTTCAATATCCTGATGGACGATGCCATCATGACGCCGCTATTTAATTACAATTATCGCATCAGTGCCCCACCGGGCGTAAACGGCCTGCAGCTTAACGCCCGGGGCTGGTTTGATTTCACCAGCGCCTGGCTACCGGCATCGCCGCCGTGATGAAGCTGGTCGCCGCGCCCATCAGGCGCTACCATATCGCTTTCACTTTGATTGTCAGGAATTGCCATGAAACGCGCCGTAGTTGTCTTCAGCGGAGGACAAGATTCAACGACCTGCCTGGTGCAGGCTCTGCAACAGTACGATGAAGTGCACTGCGTCACTTTTGATTATGGCCAACGCCACCGCGCGGAAATTGACGTCGCTCGCTCTCTGGCGTTAAAGCTGGGCGCCGTTGCCCATAAGGTGCTCGACGTGACGTTGCTTAACGAGCTTGCCGTCAGCAGCCTGACCCGCGATAACATCCCGGTGCCGGACTATGAGCCGGAAGCCAGCGGTATCCCGAATACCTTCGTGCCCGGGCGTAATATCCTGTTTTTAACCCTGACGGCGATTTACGCCTACCAGGTTAAGGCAGAGGCGATCATTACCGGCGTGTGCGAAACCGATTTTTCCGGCTACCCGGACTGCCGCGACGAGTTCGTGAAAGCGCTGCACCATGCCGTCAGCCTCGGAATGGCGAAAGATATTCGCTTCGAGACGCCGCTGATGTGGCTTAACAAAGCCGAGACATGGGCCTTAGCCGATTACTGGGGCCAGTTAGCACTGGTGCGCCATGAAACCCTGACCTGCTATAACGGCATTAAAGGCGACGGCTGCGGACAGTGCGCGGCCTGTAACCTGCGCGCCAACGGGCTAAGCCAGTACGAGGCCGATCGGCCGGGTATTATGGCAGTGATGAAACAGAAAACCGGGCTACAGTAACCGGTCATTTCCCGGTAGCGGCTGACGCCATACCGGGCCTGTAAGATCCGCGCATGACATCAAGCCCGTAGTCGGTCAGCGCAATTCCAGTACCAAATCCGCAACGCACCGTCGCCCGGGTAAGGCATCAGCCACCGCCCGGCATTTTCTCTATGGCCGTTAGCTGAGACGGATGCGCGATAGCGCATCCGGGACACATGCCTCCGACTGGCCTGTCAGCAAGGCTCCAGCTGAATCAGTTTCTCGCGCAGTTCCCCCTCCAGCGGCAGCGCCTTCTGCGTTTTAAGATCGATGCAGACAAAGGTGATTAGCGCATCGGCTACCCCTTCGCCGTTAGGATTGAGGGTTACCACCTGGCTTAATGTTCCGCTTTTCCCGTTCAGCTGTTCCAGTTTGCTGGTGACGGTAAGCACATCGCCTAACACCGCCGGGCGGCGATAATTGATATTGATATTCACCACCACGAAGGCGATGTTGCGTGCGGTCATCCAGTGAAAAGCCGGGCTGCTTTCCAGGCCGTCCCAACGCGCCTCTTCGAGAAATTCCAGATAACGCGCATTATTGACGTGCTGATAGACGTCGAGATGATAGCCGCGAACTTTGATTTGTGTCTGCATAGCGCACATGCCTTATCTTTCATTGTTGTTTTGAGGTCAGAGGTCACACCACTTATGTGACCTCTTCATTCTGGCAAATAATGACGACTGTGCAAACTTGTGCTGAAAATTTATAACTTCAGATGTGACAGATTTCTCTCCACCAGCGAGTGCCCCATCCCCGGGACCTGCTTAAGATCGTCAACGGTTTTAAATGGTCCGTACTCTTCGCGATAGCTCACGATTGCCTGCGCTTTCTTCAGACCGACGCCATTCAAAGCCTTTGCCAGCTCCTCTGCGCTGGCACTATTGATACTCACCCTGATTCCATCACTCTCAGTCGCGTTTAACGTCTCAGGCACCTTCGCCTGCGGCGTCTGCACGCTCTCCTTTGCCGTCGCCGACGTTTTCCCGCTGGAAGGGGCGGCAAGTACCCCCTGATGTCCTGCCGCGCAAACCAGTACGGCGGCGGCAATAAGCGTTTTCAATCCACGTTTCATGCTGTTATCTCCTTGTTTGTAGACAGCGGGATCACAATAGCGAGGGTGGAAATAGAGTACAAAAGACAAACCGCAGAAATGGAAAAGGCCGCGAAAGCGGCCTTTGAGGATTACATCACGTTACTGATTTTTGCGAAGCGTCACGAAATTATTGCTGTTGGTCGATAGCATCGCCGAGTTTAATTTTCGCGGACTTACGCAGGTTGCTCATCAGCGCTTCGAAAGCAATCTGAGCATTGTTCTGCGTGATGCCTTGCACCATGGCTTTTTTCTGCGCTTCCGGCATGTCGCCGGCTTTGACCTCATCCAGCGCCAGCAGCACCACGTTGCCTTTGATGTCGCTACCCATACCGTAGACAGGTTTACCCTGCTGCGGCAGCGGCAGAGCAAACGCCGCCTGGCTCAAGGGATCCTGACCGGTACGTGCCAGCGTCTGCGCCGGGCCGAAGCTTAAACCTGCGGCTTTCATCGCCTCGTCACCTTTACCATCTTTGAGCGCGGCCAGCAGCTTGTCTGCATCCAGCTTCGCCTGCTGTTCAGCTTTGGTATGTTTGACGATATCGATAACCTGCGCTTTCACATCTGCCAGTGGCTTCACGGCTTCCGCTTTGTGCTCGCTGATACGCAGAACAAAGGCGCGATCGCCATCGACGGTGATGATATCGGAGTTGCTGCCCGGCGTACCGTTCTCGCCCACCAGACCGCCGTTGAAGATAGCATCGGCAACCGGTTTAAAGTTCAGCTCTTCTGGCAAATTGTCACGCCCAAACCAGCCGGTTTCGGTCACTTTCACATTCGCAGCCTGTGCGGCGCTGGCCAGCGATTCGTTATCATTGCTGGCGGCATCGCTCACTTTCTGCTGCAGCGCGTAGTAAGCATCCAGCGCTTTTTCCTGCTTCACTTTCGCCGCGATATCATCGCGAACTTCGGCCAGCGGTTTAACCTTCGCCGGCTGAACATCATCAAGACGGACAACCAGGAAACCAACGGAAGATTTAATCACGCCAGAAAGCTGGCCTTTTTCTTTCAGACCGGCATTTTTCAGCTCTGGTACCGTCGCAGCATCGTCCATCCAGCCCATATCGCCACCGTTGCGGGCAGAGATAATGTCGGTAGATTTTTCTTTCGCCAGGGTGGCGAAATCGGCCCCTTTCTTCAGCTCATCCAGAACCGTCTGGGCATCGGCTTCGGTCTTGGTCTGAATCACGCTGTAGCGGTTACGCTGCGGCTGCGTGAACTGATCCTGATGCTGATCATACCAGGACTGGATTTCTTCGTCAGAGGCGTTCTCCTGCATGCCAGCCGCATCCATTTTGATGTAGCTCACGCGGAACTGCTCCGGCGCCATGAAACGGGCCTGGTTTTGCTGGTAGTAAGCGTTGACTTCCTCATCGGTCACCGTCTGCTTCGCCGCCAGTGCATTGACATCGATGGTGGCTTCACGCACTACGCGTTGCTGGGATACCAGCGCAGCCAGCTGATCGGATTCACCGGGCAGCATAAAGTCAGTACCGGCAATGGCATTAATCAGCTGCTGAGTTGTCAGCTGGTTGCGCAGCGCCTGCGCGTACTGATCGGTGGTCATGCCCATTTGATTCACGATACCGCTAAAACGTTCGTTATCAAATTTGCCGTCAGTCTGGAAAGCCTGAGTCTGGAAGATAGCCTGTTTGACTTGAGCATCGCTGACGCTCAGTCCGAGTTCGCGGGCGTACTGGTCAAGCAGCGACTCGTCAATCAGACGGTTCAGCACCTGCTGACGCATGGTTTTCATGTAGTTTTCGTTGGCCGCCAGTTCAGAGAACCGATCGCCAAGCTGCTGCTGCATACGGTTACGTTCGCTGGCAACGGCATTTTCAAACTGTGAGCGACCAATTTCCTGGTCGTTAACTTTCGCGGCATAATTGTTACTGCCGCCAATCAGGTAACCACTCACCCCGGTCAAAATGAACGAGATAATGATGATACCGAAAATAATCTTGAGCACGACGCTATTGGCGGCCGTGCGTAGGTTGTCCATCATGGTGTAACAACGCTCCGCTGTAGATGACTTTAGCTCGCGCAGCATAGCACGTGATGGCTGCCGCGCGTGAGGACCTATTTTGACAAGAAAATGGGGTGATTGTCAGCCCACAAGTGCGTACAAACACACATAAAGTCGGGTTCCGGGCAAATAAAAAAGGCACATCTCGCGATGCGCCCTTGTACTTCGTCACATTCCCTGATGGGAAGCCGATCAGTTTACCGCGTCTTTCAGCGCTTTACCGGCACGGAAACCCGGCACTTTGGCAGCAGCGATGGTAATTTCTTTACCTGTTTGCGGGTTGCGACCAGTACGGGCAGCGCGCTCTTTCACAGCAAAGGTACCAAACCCGACCAGCGCAACGTCATCTCCAGCCTGCAGAGATTCAGTAACAGAAGCAATTAAAGCATCTAACGCACGTCCGGCTGCAGCTTTAGAAATGTCCGCACCCGCAGCAATTTTGTCAATCAGTTGAGATTTATTCACTGTTCTCTTCCTCTCTTTATAATTTATATCGCACCAGAATCCTTCGTGGTGCGACCGCGCAGCAGTTATATCAGGACTGTCATGCCCTTACAACAGAGTTGTAGATGACCCCCTGCCAGCGATCTAAGTTAGCTACACAAAAAAAGGCTGGCAAGTACGAATTTACTTCCCAGCCCCACTTTTCTTAGCGCTATTTGCGCGAAATCACTATTTTGCCGTGACGACCTGCATGCCGAATGGTTCGTTCTGCAACGCAAGTGTCAGAACTTCTTCAATTCGTTTCACCGGATGGATATCTAAATCGGCAATAACGTTATCTGGAATTTCTTCAAGGTCACGTTTATTTTCATCAGGAATCAGAACAGTCTTAATGCCGCCGCGATGTGCCGCCAGCAGTTTTTCCTTCAGACCGCCGATTGGCAGCACCTGACCACGCAGGGTAATTTCCCCCGTCATCGCGACGTCAGCGCGTACCGGATTCCCCGTCAGACAGGAGACCAGCGCGGTACACATCGCAATACCGGCGCTCGGACCGTCTTTCGGCGTCGCCCCTTCCGGAACGTGAACGTGAATATCACGTTTTTCGTAGAAATCCGAATTAATTCCCAGCTTATCCGCACGCGAACGGACCACGGTCAGCGCAGCCTGAATAGACTCCTGCATCACTTCGCCCAGCGAACCGGTATAGGTCAGCTTGCCTTTACCCGGCACACAGGCGGTTTCGATGGTCAGCAGATCGCCGCCCACTTCCGTCCATGCCAGACCGGTGACCTGGCCGACGCGGTTTTCGCTATCCGCACGACCGTAGTCATAGCGCTGCACGCCAAGGAAATCATGCAGGTTATCACCATTAATCGTGATGTGCTTCAGTGACTTATCCAGCAGCAGCTGTTTAACCGCCTTACGGCACAGCTTGGAAATTTCACGCTCCAGCCCACGCACGCCCGCTTCACGGGTGTAATAGCGAATAATCCCGACGATCGCGCTGTCCTCTACGGTCAGCTCGCCTTTCTTCAGCGCATTACGCTCAATCTGCTTAGACAGCAGGTGACGTTTGGCGATGTTCAGTTTTTCGTCTTCGGTATAACCGGACAGACGAATCACTTCCATACGATCCAGCAGCGGCGCCGGAATGTTCATGGAGTTAGAGGTCGCCACAAACATCACATCGCTCAGATCGTAGTCCACTTCCAGATAGTGGTCGTTAAACGCCACGTTCTGTTCCGGATCTAACACTTCCAGCAGCGCTGAGGCCGGATCGCCGCGCATGTCGGAGGACATTTTGTCGATCTCATCCAGCAGGAACAGCGGGTTTTTCACCCCCACTTTCGCCATTTTCTGGATCAGTTTGCCCGGCATTGAGCCGATGTAGGTCCGGCGGTGACCGCGGATTTCCGCTTCATCACGCACGCCGCCCAGCGCCATACGCACGTACTTACGGCCGGTGGCTTTAGCGATGGACTGGCCCAGCGAGGTTTTACCCACCCCCGGCGGTCCAACCAGGCACAGAATCGGCCCTTTCAGCTTGTTGACGCGGCTCTGTACTGCGAGATACTCAAGGATACGATCCTTCACGCGCTCCAGGCCGTAATGGTCGGTATCGAGGATCTCCTGAGCCTGACGCAGATCTTTTTTGACCTTGCTGCGCGCGCTCCACGGCACCTGCACCATCCAGTCGATGTAGCCGCGTACGACGGTCGCTTCTGCCGACATCGGCGACATCATCTTCAGCTTTTGCAGTTCCGCTTCGGTTTTTTCTTTCGCCTCTTTCGGCATTTTTGCCGCGTCGATCTTGCGCTTCAGCGCTTCGTTCTCGTCCGGGGCATCGTCCATCTCGCCAAGCTCTTTCTGGATGGCCTTCATCTGCTCATTCAGATAGTACTCACGCTGAGACTTTTCCATCTGCTTTTTCACGCGGTTGCGAATACGCTTCTCAACCTGCAGCAGATCGATTTCCGATTCCATCATCGCCATCAGATATTCCAGACGTTCGTTAATGTCGGACATCTCGAGGACGGACTGCTTATCTGCCAGCTTAAGCGGCATGTGCGCAGCAATGGTATCAGCCAGACGCGCAGGATCGTCGATGCTGTTGAGCGACGTCAGCACTTCCGGCGGGATTTTCTTGTTCAGCTTGATGTAGCCTTCAAACTGACCGATCGCGGTGCGCACCAGGACTTCCTGCTCGCGTTCGTCGATCGCCGGCGATTCCAGGTACTCTGCTTTCGCTGAAAAATGCTCGCCGTTATCAGACAGTGCAGAAATACGCGCGCGCTGCAGGCCTTCAACCAGCACTTTGACGGTGCCATCAGGCAGCTTCAGCATCTGTAAAATTGACGCCACGGTCCCGACGGTGAAAAGATCATTTACACCCGGCTCATCCGTCGAAGCTTCTTTCTGCGCAACCAGCATGATTTTTTTATCATGGTCCATAGCCGCTTCAAGACAACGGATAGATTTTTCCCGCCCTACAAACAGGGGTATGACCATGTGCGGATAAACCACCACATCGCGCAACGGCAATACGGGGATTTCAATGCGTTCAGAACGCTCAGGATTCATAGAGCTCTCTCTTAGTTTAAAGTCCGCCAGGTAGCCGGCGGCACGACTCGTCATCGCGACGCCGTTAATATGTAATCCAGTATATGGGGATGTATTCCACACATTCAACGGCGGGAATGCAGGAAAAATAAAAGGGGAGATAAAATCCCCCCTTTTTGTTAACTGCTTGAGCAAGTTGGCTAATTATTCACCAGACGCCTGCTGCGCTTCCGGTTTGCCATAGATCAGCAACGGCTTGCTTTGTCCGTCGATAACGGAAGCATCGATGACCACTTTTTCCACGTCTTCCATTGACGGAAGATCGTACATGGTATCGAGCAGCGCGGCTTCAACGATGGAACGCAGACCACGAGCACCGGTTTTACGCGCCATCGCTTTTTTGGCGATCGCGTCCAGCGCTTCATCGCGGAACTCCAGCTCAGCGCCTTCCAGGTTAAACAATGCCTGATACTGTTTGGTCAGGGCATTTTTCGGCTCTTTCAGGATCTGAATCAGCGCTTCTTCGCTCAGCTCATTCAGCGTTGCAACGACCGGCAGACGACCGATGAACTCCGGAATCAGACCAAATTTGATCAGATCTTCCGGCTCAACCTGAGACAGCAGCTCACCTTCGCTCGCTTTGTCAGATTTGGCTTTTACCGTCGCGCCGAAACCAATACCTGAACCGGTTTCGACACGATGGGAAATAACCTTATCCAGACCGGCAAACGCGCCGCCGCAGATAAACAGAATCTTGGAGGTATCAACCTGCAAGAACTCCTGCTGCGGATGCTTACGCCCGCCCTGCGGTGGTACCGCGGCAACGGTTCCTTCGATAAGCTTCAGCAGCGCCTGCTGCACGCCTTCGCCGGAGACATCGCGGGTAATCGACGGGTTATCCGATTTACGGGAAATTTTGTCGATCTCATCGATGTACACGATACCGCGCTGCGCTTTCTGTACGTCGTAGTCACATTTCTGCAGCAGCTTCTGAATGATGTTTTCGACGTCTTCACCGACATAACCGGCTTCGGTCAGGGTGGTGGCGTCCGCCATGGTGAACGGTACATCCAGCAGACGCGCCAGCGTTTCCGCCAGCAGCGTTTTACCGGAACCAGTCGGCCCGATCAGCAGAATGTTACTTTTACCCAGCTCAACACCGTTGCTGGTATCACCATTGCGCAGGCGTTTGTAGTGGTTGTATACCGCAACGGCCAGCACTTTTTTCGCCGGCTCCTGGCCGATAACGTAATCGTCCAGGTGGTGGCGGATTTCGTGCGGAGTCGGCAGCGCACTGCGTTCACGATGCGGCGCGACTTCTTTAATCTCTTCGCGAATGATGTCGTTACATAAATCAACGCATTCGTCGCAGATATACACGGATGGCCCGGCGATCAGCTTACGCACTTCATGCTGGCTTTTGCCGCAAAAAGAGCAATACAACAGTTTGCCCGAACCATCTTTGCGTTTATCTGTCATGAGTCCAAACCTCTTATTAAGTTCTTTGTGCCGCACACGACGACGCAAATGCCATTCTCAGGCGCAAGTCGCTGATAAGCGTTGTGCCGCCCTACTCCAGACAAGTATAGCGGCCCCCTTGCGCCAGGGGCATCAATTACGATGGGTCAAAATGGAATCGACCAGGCCGTATTCCACCGCTTCGGAGGCTGACAAGAAACGGTCACGCTCGGTGTCGTTCTCAATCTGCGCAAGGGATTGACCCGTATGGTGTGCCATCAGTTCATTCATCCGCCCTTTCACTTTCAGGATCTCGCGGGCGTGAATTTCGATATCCGTCGCCTGACCCTGATAGCCGCCCAGCGGCTGGTGGATCATCACGCGGGAATTCGGCAGGCAGAAACGCTTGCCTTTTGCCCCTGCGGTCAGCAGGAACGCGCCCATCGATGCCGCCTGGCCCATACAAATGGTGCTCACGTCAGGCTTGATGAACTGCATGGTGTCGTAAATCGACATCCCGGCGGTGATCACCCCGCCCGGAGAGTTAATGTACAGATAAATGTCTTTTTCCGGGTTCTCTGCTTCCAGAAAAAGCATCTGCGCCACGATCAGATTCGCCATGTGGTCTTCCACCTGGCCGGTCAGAAAGATGACGCGTTCCTTGAGCAGACGGGAGTAGATATCAAAAGAACGTTCACCGCGCGAGGTCTGTTCAATGACCATCGGCACCAGGGCCATATGGGGTGCAAAGTTATCTCGTTCGCCACTGTATGACATTTCCGTCTCCTGGATTAATTTTGAATAAACCTGCCGCACTGATTGTAACCTTATGGACGGATTATCAGCCAGAGTCTTCTGTCCGTCATCGTTCAAATTACCTGGATATCGGCCTTACGCCCGTAACCTGAACAAATCCCGACAGACACGCTTCGTCATTATGCATGATTTCACGCGTGCAGTTTCGTCTCCTCGTTGTGGGGACGATGCAATCATAATTCAAGCATAACAAGCTTTTGTCGTAACGCTATCATTGATATCGCGTTTTCGCACTCATCCTGAAGCTATTGCTGCGATAAAAAAAAACCCGCCGCCTCTCGGCAACGGGTTTTACCTGAACGTTAAACCGTGGGCGAAATTACGCCTGCTGGTTCATCAGTTCATTGAAGGTCGTGGCTTTTTCAGACACTTTCGCTTTTGCCAGAACGGCTTCAACAGCCTGCTCTTCCAGCGCGACGTTACGCATGTTGTCCATCAGTTCGTTGTTTTTGCTGTAGAACTCAACAACTTCTTTCGGATCTTCGTAAGCGGAAGCCATCTCTTCGATCAGGCCTTTAACACGCTCTTCGTCAGCTTTCAGCTCGTTGGTTCGAATCACTTCGCCCAGCAGCAGACCGACAACTACGCGGCGTTTAGCCTGCTCTTCGAACAGTTCGCGCGGCAGTTCCAGAGCCTGCTTCTCATTGCCACCGAAACGCTGAGCAGCCTGACGACGCAGAACGTCGATTTCGCTGTCGATCAGGGCAGCCGGCACGTCGATGTCGTTCGCTTTAACCAGACCTTCGATAGCCTGAGACTTCACGCGGTTACGCACGGCGCCTTTCAGCTCGCGATCCATGTTTTTACGCACTTCAGCGCGCAGACCTTCTACGGAACCATCTTCAACGCCGAAACGTTTGATGAATTCAGCAGTCAGTTCCGGCAGCTCGCGCTCTTCAACTTTCTTCAGGTTGATAACGAACTTAGCCGCTTTACCTTTCAGGTTTTCTGCGTGGTATTCTTCCGGGAAGGTCACATCGATAGTGAACTCTTCGCCCGCTTTGTGGCCTTTAATACCGTCTTCAAAGCCTGGGATCATACGACCCTGGCCCATCGCCAGTACGAAGTCAGTCGCTTTGCCGCCTTCGAACTCTTCGCCGTCAACAGAACCGGTGAAGTCGATGGTTACGCGGTCTTCTGCATCAACAGCGCCATCTTTGTCTTTCCAGTTAGCCTGCTGCTTACGCAGCGTGTCCAGCATGGTGTCGACATCAGCTTCGGTCACTTCAACAACCGGTTTTTCAACTTCGATAGTTTCCAGACCCTGCAGCGCAACTTCCGGATAAACTTCGAACTCTACCGCGTAGGTGAAGTCTTCACCCAGCTTGTATTCGCCCGGAACGTAGTTCGGTGCGCCGGCTGGATTGATTTTCTCTTTGATGATCGCGTCAACGAAGTGACGGCTCATCAGGTCGCCCAGCACGTCCTGGCGAACGGATGCGCCATAACGCT
>OKEV01000140.1_pt1 | contig 36883 bp, 43 predicted proteins | sample 1611141 | NCBI WGS metagenome assembly OKEV01 (sample SAMN04436713, study PRJEB24849) | human gut metagenome | biome: human gut; feature: NICU; material: stool | host: Homo sapiens | place: USA: Saint Louis, MO | collected 2010-08-30
TGTTTTTACGCAAATACGAAGTATTTACGTTTTATTTTATGTGATCAGATTTGTACAGTTTAAAATAAACGGTGGATTTTAACCGCCTGTCTATAGACTGAGCAGGTTCGATTCCTGACCATCTCCACCACATCCTTATTTTATATTAATGTTTTAAGCATAATATAAATTCCACATTAAATATTTTCAAATAAAATCAGCTTATTAAAATAAGCAATATTTTGATAACATAGAATAAATACCTAAAAAAACAGCATAATTTGATTATTTATAAAAATAGTGTATAAAAAATATATACAACTATTATATGAGGTAATCATATGAAAAAAATAGACAAAGGTTTTTATTTATCAGAGTTTTTAACAAGTTTAAAAATACAGATTCAAGATGAGTCGTATTTAGAAATGGAAGATTATAAGCAACAAATAGTAAAGATAACAAATGATATAATTAATCAAGAACAAAGAATATTTTTAATTAAGTATATTGAGTCTATATTTATATTATATGGTAGCACTATTTATTTAAGTGAGGATGAAGGTGAAAAAGTTATCCAAGAAGTATTAAAAAAAATAGATGATTTACCTCTATTAAAAAAAGCAATATCTATATACGACTTTATACCTTTTAAAAAATATTATCCAGATAAAGCGATTTATGATAAAAGAGTGTTTATATCTCTTATAAAAAAAGGTTTTTGTTTTGATTCTAAAGATTATAAAATAGATGATTTTATTGATATAAAAGATAAAGAATTCTTATTAAATGTGATTAATAATTGATAATATATTGATTAATTTTTAATAAGGTATAAAAAGAAAATATCAGTAGAGGGGAAAATATGAATAATAATCCTGTAGATATTTTTAATAATTTTTTAAAAAAGGAAAGAAGTACATCTGATCAGATAAGGCAAGTATTATATTCCGAATTGACTTTAGAAAATATTGGTTCTCTAAAATATATAACCAATTATATAGGAGCAGTAGCTGATATTACTTATGAAAAAGCTCTGGTTGTTACTCATGAGAATTTCACTACGTTTAATAGAGGGTGTCCAAGGCATTCTTATCTTATTGCTATAGTAAAAGATATAGTAAATGAGGAAGATTCTCAGATGGCAGAACACTTTCTTGTTCTAGAAGTATTAGATGTCGCCCCAACACCTACTCATAATGAAACTCAACATACAAAATATGAATGGATTAAAAAGAATGCTCCAGAACTTGATCCATATACAAAATCAGATTTAACATGGAGTGTTTTAAATTGTAAACTAGTCGGAAGTTTTTATTTAGATCCCATTAGTAAAAGCCAATTTATATTTTCACATGATATAAAGTTACTCCAATCCTCAATAGCTTACAAAGTGTTTAATCCTTCAAAAGAAATATTAGATATTATCGTAAATAATGATTTTTATAGTAAGAGTTTTAAAGAAGATGATAGAATTAATATAGGTAAATATCGACCAACAGAAAACATGTCTTTATTATTTAAAAATGAAGAAAATTATTCATATCCAGATGTGTATATAGATCTTAATAATTTAAAAGGATGTAGAACAGCTTTATTTGGTAAAACGCGATTAGGAAAAAGTAATACAGTTAAGTTAATATTGAAAAGTTTTTTATCAAAAGAACATATAAAAATGGGTCAATTAGTTTTTGATATAAATGGAGAATATGCTAATGATAACCCTCAAGATGGGAATACATCTATTAAAAGCATGTTTCCTGACGATTGTTTAGTATATGCTATAAAACCAAGAGAAGGTAAAGAAAATAAAACAAAGCTATTAAAATTAAATTTTTATGCTTATCCCAAAATAGGTATGCAAATATTAAGAGAAATGTTAGTAAAAGATGGTGTAAATTCTCAAAACGCTGTAGGTTTTTATATGGTAGATATGCCATCTCTATTAGAAGCTCAAAAAGAGGTTAATCCTATTTTATCCAGTAAAATGAAAAACAAAATATTATTATATTGGGCAATATTAGACAAAGCAGGTTTTAAAATAGATTACAATCCTAATGCTAATTATAAATTAATTCTATTACCCTATATAACAGAACAATATAAAGGGATAAAAAAAGCGATATTCGATATGGAGGATTTAAAGAAAGAAATTACCTCAATATCAAAAAAGCTGTTTCAAGATAAGATAGAAATAGTAGATCAAGATGGTCTACCATTCTTTGATAGTGATGAGAAAGCGTTGATAGAATTTTGTTCTCCAATGAATAGTGCCGGGGGAACAAAAGTTATTACTAAATTTAAAGATTATCATGATCCTAAAGCCTCTAATTTTATGATAGATATAGAAAAACAACTTTTAAATAATAAAACAGTTATTTTAGATTTAGGTAATGCAAACGAAGATGTCCGAAAATACTTTTGTGATATGTTATGTAAAGTGATATTTTCAATGCAAGAAAATAGATTCACCGCAAATAACCTTGATAATAATTATATTCAAATATACTTCGAAGAAGCTCATAATCTATTCCCCCAAGATAATAAAAATGTTTCTGATATTTATTCTAAGATAGCTAAAGAAGGGGCTAAGTTTAATATAGGAATGGTTTATTCTACACAATCACCATCAACAATAAATAAAGAGTTATTAGCTCAAACAGAAAATTTTTTTATTGGACACATCTCATCTATGCAAGAAATAAAATCTTTAGTAAGCGTTGAAGATCATTTCTCAGGTCATGAAGATGCTATATCGCGTATAAAAACTAAAGGATATATGAGAGTATTTACAAGGACTCATCGTTTTATTATACCAGTTCAAATCAAAAAATTTAATGAATAAGAGGAAGTTTAAATATGCCATATAAGAACAAGAAAGGATTACTTGGAGAAAGAGCTAGTAAGTTATCTCAAGCTGAAATAACTCAAAATGAGTTAATAGGTAAAGTATTATTGAATATGGAAATAAAAGATAAAAATACATTGAATCATGAAATAAATAATTTAAAGAAAATTGATTTGAATGGAATAAATATAAGAGATTGCTCTAATATTGAATATATTCTTGCTGTAGATGGATCTAATTCAAAACATTTTGTAGAAATTGATTTAACTAAATTTTCATTTATTACTACAGGATATCTTCTTCTTAAAAATACTGTTTATCAAGAGTTAGTAAATAAAAATATAGACCCAAGAATACAAGCTAATTTTAATGAAAGTGGTTTTGGTATTCATTCTGCTTTTTTCCCTCAAAATTCGAGATTTTCTTATAAAAAACAAAATTTATTTAATAGTGTCAGAGAGCTAATATTTGATTTTTTCAATAGTGATGTGAGAACCGATTATTCTGCAATGAAATCTTTAAAATACTTAATGTTTAAAAAATGGAAAAAAAATAAAGAAAAAAGTAGACCTTTTAAATGCCCATTTGGATGTGATAACAATATTGTATTTAATTATAATTCTTGCCATAAAAATTGTGAAAAATGCGGTAAAAAAATCTATATCACTGATTATTTAGGATTTCATAAAATATTTAATGAAACAACCGATTTTATTCCTGATAAGTTTATTACAGATTATATGTTAGTACATGAACATATAACTTTATTATATTGGATAATTAAAACATATTTACATTCTAAAAGATATGGAGAAGATTTATTTACTTCAATATTATTTATCAAAGACGGGCCTTTATCTCTAGATTTTAAATACTCCAATCTTATAAAAGATATTAATGAATTGTTAGTAGAAATAAAAAAGAAAAATTTTAAACTTCAATTATGTGGTCAAGAAAAAACAGGAAATATTGTAGATTATTTTGATAAATATGCTTTAGATAGGAAACGAGATGAAGAAAGAGAAAAGGTTCCTGACCAGATAATTATTATAAATGATAGTTTTGTTGAAAAAAATATTAGTCCAAGTTCTATGTTCTTTAGTAAACCTAATGGAAGAGAAACAACATATGGATCAAAAATATGTTATGTGAATAATGGAGATAGATTAATATTTTCAATAAGTACTGGAGGAGAATATGTTTCCGATCCTGATGAAAATACTTTTGATAGTTTATTAGAAGTTGTGAGCATGATAAAAAAAATAAGAACATATGCCTTTTCTGGAGCTATTTATCCAATAGCTTTAATAAATAATAAAGTTTCTATTTCAAAAGAACCATCTTCTTCTTTATTAGAAAAATTTTTGACAGATAATATAAAATAAAGTCTTTAAAACAATACTGATTTTATGATAATATATCGCTCATTGTGAAAAGGAGATATATATGAGTGATAAAATGAGTCTTGGCGATAGAATGAAAAAATACGAAAAAATAGAAACAGGTGATAGATTTATTCCTTGTTTACCTGTTTATGTACGTATTGATGGTCGTTCATTTAGTAAGTTTACAAAGTCCATGAATAAACCTTATGATGAAAGAATGAGTAGGGTAATGCAAGAGGTTACGAAAGCTCTTGTAGAAGAAACAGGGGCTTCTATAGGATATACTCAAAGTGATGAAATAAGCTTAGTGTTTTATCAAGATAGCATCGAATCATCTATTTTCTTTGACTATAAGAAACAAAAAATGGTTTCTGTTATTGCTGGTTTGACCAGTTCACTTTTCATGAAATTTTGTATGAAGCAAATGCCTGAATATTGTGAAAATTCAGTTCCATGTTTTGATTGTCGAGCCTTTTCTCTCCCATCAAAAGGTGAGGCAATGAATGCTGTACTTTGGAGAGTAAAAGATGCTACAAAAAATAGTGTTTCTATGGCAGCAAGAAGTCTATTTTCTCACAGAGAACTACAAGGAAAAAAACAAAATGACATGATAGCAATGATGCTTGGGAAGGATGTTGACTGGAATAAATATCCTAAATATTTTAAAGAAGGCTCATTCTTTAAAAGAGTAAGTTATTTAAATGATCAGCAAGTAAATAGACATAAGGTAGAAGAAATTTTACAAGACATAAGTTTTCTTGATTTAACAGCAGAAGAAAAGGTAGACTTAATATTTAGAAAATAAATATTTTGAGGATATTTTTATGTTTAGTAGAAAAAAGAAAGAAAAGAAAGTAAATAATGAGGATACTGTTGTATGGTGTCCTCCTAATGAATCAGAGGTTGTTGATCAAAGTAAAATGATTAACAGCCTTGCTGTTTTTGCAAAAGCAGATGAACCTATTTATGAAATACAAGAAAAACCTAAAAATAAGAAAGAATACAAGGTAAATATAGAAACAGAGTTTTATATGGTTTGTTCTGAACATTTAGAGTGGGTTGGGAACAACCGTAATAATTGGTTTTGTTATCCTAAAATAAATTTGAATTGTGAATTATTTAAACAACAAATTAATCCTATAGCTAGTAAAATTGTTATTGATTTAGATAAAAAATATTACAATCATAAGTCAGAATTGTTGTTTAAAAATAATGAGTATATTATTTATGGTATTCCATTAGAAAATTGCCATATTTATAATGAAGATAATGGAGAAAGATTTGTAATGACCATATTGTGTTTTTCTGGCGAAGAACAAAATAGATATGTTAGTATAGCTCTAAACTTTGATATATATTACCAAGATATAAAATGTCCACAATATACATTTTATAAAAACCCCTATTTTTTAAGAAGTTTATTTAATTTTATATCAGCAAAAATAGGTAAAGATCTTGCTGTTGATATATTTGAGAGTATAGGATTATTTGATAATACAATAGAACTTTAAGCAAAAATATTTGTAATATTTAAGAAAATTTTTGTTTTTTGATTTTTGAACTGAATAAAAGCTATACTAATAAAGTAATATAAACATGGATATAAATATGTTTTCTAAAAATAAAATAGAAAAAAATAGAGAAAGCTATTTTATCTTAAAACAAGTAAAAGATATAAATAAAATTTCTAATAGCTTAGATTTTTTAATAGGCTACTTATTTTTAAAAGGTATGGAATATGATTTTAAATAAAATGGATGAAAATACTATAAAAATGTCAAATGCTTTTCATTCAATACAAAATAAAAGATTCAAAGCTGAAAGAAAAGGTAGTACCGCTATAGGTAAAGCCTTAGAAGATGCTTTAATGATAAAAGAAAATAACTTTGATGCTCCTGATCTACATAATTTCGAAGTTAAATCACATCATAAAGACAGTGATAGTTTTTGTACAATGTTTACTAAATCAGCAACTTTCCCACGAGCTGTAAACACTTTACTTAGAAAAAAATATGGTAATCCTGATAGTATGCATCCAGACATCAAAGTATTGCATACATCAATATTCGCTCATAAATGGACACCTAATAAATTAAAAGAATATGAGTTTAGATTAAGATTGAATAATAAAGAACAACAACTTGAATTGATTACAAGAGATTTTTTCTCAAAAGAATATGAAGTATCAGCTATATGGACATATGATATACTCAAGAAAACAATGTTTAAGAAAATGAAAAATTTAGCTTATATAAATGCTCTAAAAATTATAGATGAAAATCATGATGAGTATTTTGAATTTTTGTCTATGGAGCTTTATTATAATCTTGATTTCAACAATTTTTTAATGTTGCTCGAATCAGGAGATATTTGTTTCGATCTTCGTATGGGAGCTTATAAAACGGGCAAAAGAAAAGGAAAATCCCATGATCATGGTTCTGGATTTAGAATTAAAGCAAAAAACATTAATAAATTATATTCTCAGCATTATATAGTAAGTTAAATATTAAGGCTTTGTCTTATATCAGAGATTCCATCTTGTATAGCCATACCTCCATCTTGCATATCTCTTCCTAATCCATTAACAGTATTAGAACATGAGGTTATAATAAAACAGGCAAATATAATAGCGATTTTTATATTCATTTTGTTTCCTTATTTGATTTAATAAGGTCGATGATATATAAATATATAAAAAAATCAAGATAAAATAAAAGGTAAAAAAATGGTAACAGTAAGTAATAAAACTTTGTATATGGCGATATTTTTATTAATTTTATTATTTGCCTCTCCTATAATTCTTTATAACGGTTATTATATTGACGATAATATAAGAATCATAACTGGAAATCCTGACTGGTCTTGGGTAGGAAGAACTTTTGCTGATTATTTAATGATCAGTCTAAGTCTAAATGAATATATAGATGATTTTTCACCAATACCATTAATAATAGGAATAGCAATAATATCATTTGTTATTTATTATGCTGTAAATAATGTTTTTAAAAATGATATTAAACTTCTAAGTATAATACCTTTCATTTTTATTGTGGTTAATCCATTTTTTATGCAAAATCTAACTTATAAGTTTGATAGTCTCCCTATGCTATTAGCATTATCATCTGCTACCCTTGCATTTTTTATAGATATAGAAAATACATTAAAAAGTATAATAACTAAAATAGCTCTAATATTTATATCTCTTGAGCTTTACCAGCCTTGTGCTAATATATTTTTAATGCTTGGTGCTTGTAATATTATCATTAATATTAAAGGCAATAAGAATATCTCTGATATAAAAGAATTTCTATCAATTATATTTATATATATTATAGCAACACTATTTTATATGTTATTCGAAAAAATAATTCATCCTGATGTAGTATTATCAAGAGGTCATATTGTTCCATTACAAGATTTTCCAATAACAATAAAAGAAAATATAAAAGAACTGTTTAAAATGGTATCTTTTTTGGTAGGTAAAATAGGTGTGGTAATTTTTTCATTGCCAATATTACTATATTGGGGATTAAATATAAATAAAATAGCAAAACAAGATATATCATGGATAAATAAAGTGCTCTATATGGTTTCTCCTTTTATTATATTTTTATTTATTTGGGGACCATTAATTGTAATAAAAGAAAAGATTTCCTTACCAAGAGAATTACCAACAATAGGAATACTATTATTATTAAATAGTTGGATATTAATAAACGGACTAAGAAAAATAAAATTACTATCGTATATACCATATATATTTTATATTAGCAGTGTCTTACTTTGTAGTTTATTTATAAACACATTAAAAATTCAGGATAGCTTTAATGATATGATTTATAATAATTTATATGCTAGTATAACAAACGATCCTAATTTATATAATGTAAAAGAAATAAAGATAAACGGAAATGTTCCAATAAATCCAACCTTCTCAAGAAAAGTAAAGGAAAATCCTTATTTTTATACATTAACAATGGCAACTCCTGAATGGGTCACAAGAGCTATATTAATTAGAAAAGGTTTAAAACAAGTAAAAATATCATTTGATGGTAATGATAAGGATATTTTGAAGAAAATTGTTAGTGAAAAAGTGAAATCATCAGTCAATAATCAAAATTATATCATATATAAATATAATAATATCACCTATGTATGGTTTAAATAAGTATATTTAAGAATAATCTCTATCTTTTATTAGGCATTGTGATATATAATATTATTCATACTAAGGAGTTGTATATGAAAACAAACTTGAGTTTAGCTCATAAAATTAGACAAAAGATATGTAATAAAAATAATATTTCTTTTTTAAATAATATACTGGTTGTATTATTCGTTATTTCTTTGGTCTTTCATTTTTATGTAGTTTATTACTCAATAAATTTATCAATAGAAAACTTTAATAATCATACTTTATTTAAATCATTTTTAAGTATAGTTGTCGCAACCTTACTTATATTATTATACTTTGTGAAACAACTTCACTTATTTATATTTCTTGCCATGTTTTGTGTATTTAAAGTATATTTAGGAGTGGAAGCTAACCCTATTCAATGTATAGGATTAGCTTTGATACCCGTTTTTCTTTATTGGGGAAGGGATTATGTATTAAGATATATGACTAAAATCAGATATTCTTAATATTATGTAATTGCTTTCTTATGGCTTTATATCTATGAGTTGCTGGAACTTCTAAAACCTGCATTCCATAACCATAAATATCGAATTTAGAATAAAATAGAATTCTACTCAATAAACTTCTCTTTAAATCATTACCACTATAAGCCTCATAATTTAACTCTGAAAAAGTCGTAAAAAGGATACCAGTAAAAAGTATAACTCTTTTGTTAGTGAAAGCTACAAATCCAAGTAAGCTTTTTAAAATACTATAACAAAAGATAATAATAAGAAATAACGAAAGATATTTCATGCCTTCAATAGCATAACCATAAAAAACAACAAGCTCTTCTTTTTTTGTTACAATATCAGGAGTCCATGACATCATAAAAGATGTTAGGAATATACTGCATATACATAATATAAAAGGTATAAGACTATTGAAGATAGAGAAGTTGAATACTTCAATAATAACTTCATCTGAATCTATTCTTTTTTCTAACATTTTTGTTTTCATTATTTTTTACCCATAGCCCTTTCAGCTTGTTTTTTGATAAATGTGCGATATTCATCTTCTATATTCATAATGTTCTTATATCTAACATGTTTAAGCTTAGAAAGATATTCCTGAAAACCTATTTTCAATGTAGATGATATAGGAGATTCATTTATAACTTTATAAACTTGACCTAATTGTTCTTCTGAACAAACATGACTTGCAAAACGAACATCAAACCATCTCTTTTCATTTAAGAAAGGAATATGTTTTTTCCATTCGTTGGTCATTTCAATGATAGAATTATCTTCATCATGAGAAATACTGCTTTCTTTAACTTTTTCTTGTTTCTGAGAATGAGATCGATTCTTTTTATCGAGTTCTTCTTTATTAAAAACAAAAGCCTTAAATTCATTATTATTTATATTATAGAGAAAAGACACCTTCTCTCCTACATTAACATTTCTGATTTCACTAGAAATGGTAAATTCCATCTCACTGTGTTCTTTATTATTGGGTGTTTCAATAACAAAACGAGTTGTATGTTTATCTTCATTATACTCTTTAAGTGTGAGCTTACCATGTTCTAATTTTAACGTAAAATCTGTCATATATTTATTCCCATATTCATAGTTGTCAGGTGGAAGATAGATTATGTCATAATCAATCTTGCAGTTAACTTGTTTATTCATAAGTATCCTTCCTGTTTTCATCTATTCTACACTCTTACAACATAGATTTTCAAATATTTATGATTCCGTAATATTATTTTTTTGCTATAAATTATTTTTTATAATAAAATAAGATGAAATTTTAAAAGGAATAACAATGCAGAAAAAAGAACATCTGAATGGTTTAGAAGTAATGAGATATCTATTGGGTATATATATTGTTCTATATCATACGTTTAATTATGAAGGTATGTCGAAATGGTTGAGAGTGCCTGTAGAAATGGGTTTTATCGCAACTAGCTCTTTCTTTATTTTATCTGGTTTTATTTTAAGTTATGTTTATTTATCTGGAAATGGAACGTCTAATATTATTCTAAAAGAAACAAAAAAGAGTTTTATAACTAAGAGATTGGCTAATCTTTATCCTATCCATATATTTTCTTTATTATTTACATTAGTTGTAGTGTATGTAGTAAGTGTCATTCAAATAAGTCCAAAAGATACACTGGCAAGTATTAGATATGTTATGTATGATTCTAATAATTACACTCCAATAGAAAAGTTGCATCATTTTATGTCAAATACAGAAATGTTTTTGGCTTTTTTAATGAATGCAACTCTTACACAATCATGGAACCCTTATTATTTAACCTTTAATGCTCCTGCATGGTCTATATCTACTTTATTTTTTATGTACATATTATTCCCTTATATAGCTCCTTATTTGAGTAAACTTAAAAGACCAGTGTTAGCTTTATTAATCACCAATTTGGTTTATATAGCCTTACCAATTATCTTTATAATAAATAGCTGGTTTGATATGCCTTTCACTGGTATATTGAACAGAAACCCTATAGCAAGACTTCCAGAGTTTATAAGTGGTATTCTATTGTGTAATTTATATTTTTATTTAAAAGATAGAAATATTGATTTAAATTCGTTAAAGGTTAGAGCTTATATGATAGCATTTATGAGTATATGTTTTTATCTATCAAGTATACTATTACATAATCCTGACTGGATAACTAAAGAAGGAAATGCTTCATATTATTTGTTACATAATGGTCTGATTCTAATTCCTGAATGTGTATTAGTTCTCTTTTTTACTACTTTAAAGCTTCCTAAAAGTAAAATATTGATGTGGCTTGGTGGAGCTTCACTCCCTTTATTTGCTTTACATATTCCTATTTATTTAATTTTTAGCCGTGTAGAACTCTATGTCTCAGGAAGTAATAATATCTTATTTTATCCTTTATTTTTACTTATGGTTACGATAATATGTATCTTATTTCAAGAAAAAATAGTTGTAAAAACTCGTAAAAAGATACTTAATTTAACCATATATAGAAAGGATAAAAAAGAAAATGTTTCTTAAAGGTACAGTAGTTTATAACCCTGAAAGAAAAGGGCTAAAGGATTCTCAAAACAGAAACGTAATCATTTTAGACTTAAGTTGCTATGAAGATTTAGCAGCCTATTATAGAGAAATATTTTATCATAAGTTTCATATTAAATTATTGGAACCTTTGTTTCCTTTACATTTAACTATTTTAAAAAACAAAGATATAAATGAAAAGGAATGGAACTATAAAGATAAACAAGAATTTGAAATAGAAATACAAGATGCTCCTTTATTATATTGGAACGATAAATATGTTTGGATAGATGGTGAAACAGAAATCATGAAAGAAATTTCAGAATATTATGGAGTAAGCAAAAAATATAACATGGGACATATAACAATAGGGCGTTTTAAAGATCATGAAAGGGGAATACTTGGAGAGTCTAAGAGATAAGCCCACATCGAGTGGGCTTTATTTGAACTTTAAGTTTCTTTTATTATGATTAAGAGATAATATATAATCATTAAACTCTTGAATAGCTTTTCCATTTTGCCTCTTAGAAACAAAACCTGTATATAAAGAGTTTTGAATAGAAAAAATGTCTAAACCTTTATTACTCTGAATATCAGTTTTTGCTCCAGCAGATAATAAAATTTCAAACATTTCTTTATCTTGATTTAAAACAGCAAACATTAAGGGTGAACAGTTTGCATATCCTGTTTCATTAATATCAATAATATTCCTATCAATAATATTTCTTACTAAGTCATGTTTTTTATTTTGAATGGCTGTAATAAAAAAAGAGTTATTTTTTTTACTTTTTTCTCGAACAAGATTAGGGCAGTTATCATAAAGATACTTGAATAAGTTTTTATAAGGCATAGTTCTTACAAGTAAAGTTCTATCTTTATAAGGATTAGATCTGATTTCAATATTATTTTTAATGAGAATATCTAACATTTGATATTTGTTTTCATTTTCAGAAAAAATAATATTTTCGATGAACGTTTCTTTGTTTGAGTTTAAAGCATAGATATCAACAGATTTTTTATGAAGAGAACATGTAAAATATTCAAATTCATTTAAATCGCTAAAATCACGATTAAAAACAGCATCATAAAAAGATTCATTAGGTACATTGATTTTTTGAAGATTATAGTTTTCAACAATATGATTGAAAAGTTCTTTTTTATTTCTATATATGCTTATTTCTAAAATACAGCCAATATTACCCTGTTCATTTTCAGGGATTAGATGTAGTAAATCAATAACTCCTTTTTCATCATCTTTTGATAATCTAGAGTCTATTTTTTCGTATAACAAAGTTAATTCCTTATTTTTCCTAACATTAAGTTATTATATACTATTCAGAATATAAAACAATTAAAAAATGTTTCATATTGATATTTTTAGTGCTATACTAAAAAAAATAATAGAGGGCTTCTTATGATTTTTGATATGAAAAAAGAACAACATTTTGCTTCATTTTATGATGAGAATAACAAAATATTTATAGTTATAGATTCTTTTGATAATAAAGAGTTTAACTTACGTATAGGTACATTATCCGAAACAGAATTTAAATGTAGTTTTTTAGTAGATAATGATAAAGATCTAAATCAAAGAATAGAAAAAGAGTTTCTTAAATATAAAGAAAATAAGGATTTTTAGATATTAGTTTGACCAAATAAGCATTTTTTCATATATTATACAAAAATTAATAAGGAGTATATTATGAAAAAAGAATATTTAGATATCGTCTTTAAAGCGGTGTCATTAAAGGATGTTGAGTTACTGGTATTTGTTTTATCTAAAGATATTAATAAAGATATGTTTAAATCTTTATCTAAGATAATGTATAAAGATAATAAAAATATTTATGAATATTTATTAGTTAATAAAGAATATGATATGCTTGATGTTTTTATTAAATTTGGTTACTGGGCACATATCAATACACCTGTAAATAATAATGAAACTTTGATAGAACTTGCTTATAGAAATAAAAGTCTCCCTATTATAGTGTCTATTTTAAGTAATGATAATATAAATTATTCTTCAAACGATCCTATATTTAAAAATATTTTAGAAAGAATAAAACAAGACTATCAAATATCATCTTTTTTACTATCATATATAGATAAACATATTGAAAAAGTATCATATCCACAAATTCTAACTGAAAGCAACTTTAGAGAAATAATAGATAGCATTAAAGTGTCAGAAGGTTACGATATATCCTTAGTATCATTTCATGATGGGAAATTTGGAGAAAGAATAGAAAACGTAGCAGATGATACTATGACCAAGCTAAAAAATATTATTAATAAAATATTACCACAATCTAAACCAAAAAATATATCTGTTGTTGAAGAATATAACAAACTTGAAACAGAGACTGAAAATGAAGTTTTTAATGAAAACATTTATAAAAATAAGCATCCTACTACAGAAGAAATAAAATCAAAAATTCGATCTCATGATGAAGAGGTTAAAGGATTGTTGGATGAAATAGAAGATACAGTTCCTAACTCCAATAGCTCTGGAATACCAAAACAAAATTTTGAAATTTCACATGACTTAGATTTCAAAGTAAAATCTGGATTAATTAAAAACTTTGATGAAGAAAGTGAAAATAAAGATAAAATAGAAAAGGTTGTTCAGCATTTATTATCAGCGTTATCTAAGATGGAATTAAAGCAATACGCCACCATTAGAAACTTTATCAGTTTGTTGAATGATTATGAAATTAATGTATTACCAAAAATAGAAAATGATAATGTTTCTTCTTTTGAGTTTATACTAGATGGTCAAATATATCCTCTATCTGCATTTGATAATTTAACAATGAAGGAAATAAGGGATATTCTTGAAATAAATAATGAAGATAACTTATTCCTAATAAATGAAAAAATAAAATATTTTAAACTTACAGAAAATGTAAACAAGGAATATATTCGATTATTTATTACAAAATCATTTATTGAAAGCGTTTCTTTAACAGATTTTCTTAATAAAATTAAAAATGAAAAATTCATTGTTGAAACGAATATAAAAGATTTTAATTTTGAAAAATCTAATAAAGAAAGCCTTGAGGATATTAAAGATGCTATAATGATTTATTCCTATGAAAAAGACGAAGTTCGTATTGAAGATAATGAACTTCCAGAAATGATACGTTTTCCTCAAATAAAAAATAAACTGTTATAATAAATAAAAGCCCGTCAGGGCTTTTATTTTTATGTTGATAATATTTTTTTTGCTATAGATATTGCGTCTTCCTTTGAGCCGTTTAGCATACACATGTATCCGCTTTTATGACAAAATATTAAATTTTCTAATCCAGATATATTATTTAATTCATTCCCGGATAAGCCTCTCCATTGTTGTGGCATATATATCCGGTATTCCTTTTCTTTAGGGTTAACCGGAACTGCCCTAATAGTCCATGAATTTGAGGTTCGCGGAGATATAAATAATTTTTTATTAGTATATTTAGAAATAAAATTGGGGCCTGTTTTAATACCATTGTCAGATATAACAATATCTTCTAAGTTTTCACTTTGTTTAATTGCTTTATTAACACTTTTTTCATCTGAAATCATTCCCTTCAAATCATATAAAAAGTTATCGAAATACTGATGTGTCATTTTTAAAGCTCGATCAAATTGTTTGTCAATAAAACTATCGTCACTAGTCTTCCTATTAAATCCACATAATATTTCAGACACAGGCCAAACATCCTCACCATTATCATGAGCATCTACTTTTTTAATTAAATTTTCTTCAATGAGATCCATAGTTTTATGATTCATGTGTTGATGAAGGTATTTATTTTCTCTTAACCATTTCCAAATTAGCCCACAAGATGATAATGATGAGCCATCATCCCAAAATAAATCCGAATCATTTTGATGATGATCAAAATTTAACATTTCAGGTTCATATATAAAACCTACATCAATAACAAAGCTTTTATCATCACATTTAGCCTTTTCTAAAATTGCCGAATCTCTCGTTCTAATAATATTATAGCGATTCTGTCCCACATAGTATTTAAGTAATAACATGATGGCTACAAGCTCATCGGAATGAAAAGTTCTACTATGAGTATAAATGTTAATCATGAGTTGCCTCTAAAATTTGATAAGTTAATTTCGTTGTGTTGTTTTCTAATATGTTCTTTCAGAATGAAATTATTGCTTGATGGAGATAGTAATAGAAACATAAGTAGTAAAATACAAATAAAAGCTAAGATTATACTTAACACTGATAGCAGTTTTGGAAAGAAGGAAGACTGAATTTCAGTTTTATAATGTTCATAATCAAATATTTTACTGTTTCTATAATATTTCATCTCTTTCCCCTATTTTATTTTCATTATAGTATCATGTTTTGAAATGAAAATCACTAAAAATATTAAGCCCCATCATTGAAAGATGAGGCTTTTTTACTATGGAATTAATATTTTAGCTTAATATAATATTTTCTAAAATCAACATTTTTAGGATCATCACAAAGATTGGGTCTTCGTTTAAACCATACAGAAAGATGCTCTTTATTTACTGTTAGTTCATTTTTTATGACATAAATTTCATAATACTGGTTAATGATTATTGGTTTTACAGATTTATCAACACATATAGCATTCCAGTCATATTTATCATCCATATTATTAATATCTTTATAAATATTTTTAACTCCCTTAGATTCTATTACATATCGACTTATCCATACGTTAAAGGGTGTATTAATATACTGAAGGAATGGTATATTATTTAATGTTATCTTGCTATTTGGTGCTCTTGGAGGAAAGCTATTAATATAAACAGTTTTATATTTTAAAAGCTCCGGTCTACTGTTAATATCATAAGAAATCCATTCAGATAATTGGTTATTAAATTTATCTTCTTCTTTTAATAAATTTGTACTTATATAGATTAAAGAAAAAGCGTTTAAAACACTAAATCCAAGAACTAATGATAATAGCCAATGCTTATTATTAAAGATTTTTATAAACCCTAATAACAAACTAAAAAGAATAACACCAAAACTGATATAAACTCTTGCTTCTGAAAAAGCTTCGTCTAATAATATAAATGGTCCCCATAAAGTAAAAATTAATACAACTGGAGATATTAAAATTGTAATTTTTTTGAGTAATCCTCTAATAGTAATAATATTTTTTATTATGTATATAGTAAAACCAATAAAAGCAACTATTAAAAATAAAGATATAGGAGATGATAATAAAGGCTTTAAAATAGTCCAAAATAAATCTAATGATAATATAGTTTGATCTTTTATTGATGTAATATTAATATCTATTATTTTTCCTCTATCTGTAGCTGCAACAGGGTTTAAATATTTGAACCATATAAAATATACTGATAAACCAACAATATAAATAATTATTCCTTTAAATAGTTTTTTATAACTTCTTTCTTCATCTTTTAAACCAAAGATAAATCCACTAACAAGTAGTGCTATAAAAACATTTGTTACAGGCTGAAACAACGCAGCAGATAATACTAGAAATAAAGCTGCAATAAATAAGTTTTTATGTTTATCCCAATCTAAAGTATATGCAATTAAGACTAAACATAAGCTTAAGGACATAGAAAGACTGTCATATTGATAATATAGGTTTTGTAAAAAGAAGGGGCTTAAAACAAAAAAGCTACAAGCAATATGGTTAAATATATTTTTTTCAATAAAATTTTTATGAACAAATAGAGCAAGAGTAAAAGAAAATAATAGTATTATAATAATATAATTTAAAGGAGAAATATTTAAAATACTATTAAAATTTATACTTGTTGTATACATTAATAAATCTGTTAGCTTACGTCCTAAAATATCCCAATCATTGCCTCTTAATGCTCTAACATAATCATCTCTGTAATGAATACCACTTGTGATTAATGGAAGTATGTATACTGAAAATAATGCCAAATAAAACAAAAAACTTTCTTTAAAAGTAAATTGTTTTGTAAAAATATCGTTAATTCTGGTTTTGTTCACTTTTTTACCTTAAATAAAATAAAATACATTAAGAAAATCTATAATAAATTTTGTGTTTATTCAAGATTTACAATATAGTATTTTTAAAATATAAGGACAAAGTTAATATGTTAAAAAAATTTATATCTTACTTTAAGATAGGAATACTCAATACAGGTGTTCACTGGATAATATTTCTTACTTTATTTCATTTCTCGGTTTCTCAATCTATAAGTAATTTAATTGCTTTTTTAGTTGCTATGAGCTTATCTTTTGTATTAAATGCAAAATATACATTCGATAAAAAAGCTACGGTAAAAGGATATTTTTTATTTGCTACTTTTATGGCTCTTTTAAGTTATTTATGTGGTTATTTTGGAGATGTCTTAAAATTAAATCCACTAATAACACTTGTAGTATTTTCTGGTTCAAGTCTTGTTATAGGTTTTTTATATTCAAAGTTGGTTGTTTTTAAGTAATAAAAGAGGATTTTATGAAAATATCATTAGTTGTTCCAGTATATAATGAAGAATTAGCTATTCCCGAATTCATAAAGGAAGTAAAAGAAAAGCTATCAAATTATGATAAAGAAATTGTATTTGTAAATGATGGAAGTAAAGATAATACAGGTATATTATTAAGTGATTTAGCTTATAAAGATGATTCAATAGTCGTTGTTAATTTTTCAAGAAATTTTGGTAAGGAACCTGCTTTATTTGCTGGATTACAGTATTCATCAGGCGATGTAGTAATACCTATAGATGTTGATTTACAAGATCCTATAGAAGTTATTCCAGAGTTAGTAAACAAATGGAAAGAAGGTTTTGAGGTTGTACTTGCTAAAAGATCAGATAGAAGTTCTGATAGTTTTTTTAAAAGGAAAAGTGCTGAATGGTTTTATTCATTACATAATGCAATATCTAATCCTAAAATAGAAAGTAATGTTGGTGATTTTAGATTAATGGATAGAAAGGTTGTAAACAATATTCTTAAGCATATAAAAGAAAATAATTTATTCATGAAAGGTATTTTATCATGGGTGGGATTTAAAACTACAGTAGTGGAATATCAAAGAAAAGAACGTTCTGTAGGAAGTAGTAAGTTTAATGCTTGGAAGCTTTGGAACTTAGCCTTAGAAGGTATAACTTCTTTTAGTACTCTGCCTTTAAGATTATGGACATATTTAGGTTTCTTTTGTTCTGGTTTATCCTTCTTTTATGGATCTTTCCTTATTATAAAAAAATTATTCTTCGGGATTAGCTTGCCGGGTTATCCATCTTTAATCGTCTCAATATTGTTTACAGGAGGGGCTATATTAATGGGTATAGGCGTTTTAGGAGAGTATATGGGGAGAATATACATGGAAGTAAAACAACGTCCTAAGTTTATCGTATCAACTGTAGTAAGAAATAAAGAATTAAAAGATGAAGAATAAAAAAAGGCTGCTATGCAGCCTTTTAAAATTGAAATCTTAGCCATCCAAATAATACATTCCCATTATTATGCGTTCCCGGAATATAAGTCATTTGAAAGTTAGCCTTTTTATAACCAATCGACGTTAAAGGTAAAGCAGCAGGTATTGGTATATAATTCCAGTTATCTCTCATAGTAATAAATGCAGTATAACCAAGACCTAATCTAAAATCAGGCTGACTATCTATAGGATTCCAGATTTTTTCCCATCCATATCCTCCAATAGGTTCCCATTTATTAAAAGAATCTTTGAAAGTCATAAGATAAATACCATTCCAATTTCCAAACTCGTCATATTTAGATATTCCTCCACCAATACCCCACGGTTTCTCATTGTATTTATCAATGTGTTCTTGATCATATGTATACCTATTATGCCATGTAAGAACAGGTATATATAAATCTTTGTTATTAGATGTTTCCCACGTATCCTTAACTGAAAATTCAAATTTGTTGTAAAGATTATAAATAGAGTTGGCATTAGCAGAAAAAGATGTTAAGAAAAATAAATAGATAAATATTTTTTTGTTAAAATGAATCATATATCCCCTTGTATTATATTATTTCCTTGTGTTATATTATGACCACTATTATATTAAATATCAATAAAAAGAGAAAATATGTTAAAAAAATCTTATAATATTCTAAATAATGGAAAAAATACCTTAATAGCCATAAATGTTATTAATAAAAAAATAAAAGATAAGGTGTCATTTTCAAGAGATGATAATGATCTCATACTAAAAATAAATGGTAAGAGTGAATACTGCTATTCAAACTTACCTTATTCTGTATGGCATGATATTAATAATAATAGTTGCTTTATTGTAGAATTCGGTCCTTTAGGTGCAATAGCAGAATATGACATTATTCTAGATTAAGCTTGCTCTAACAGTATAAGAAATCTTTTATCAAATGCTCTATGCTTAAGGGTATCTATATTATTTATTAATTTTTTATATCCCTTCATTCTATCTTCTAATGTGGATCCTTCTATAACTACAGCTTCTTTTTTCATAAGTGGTAAAACAGATTGATTGATTCCAATTTTACCAATATTAATTATATCCGAAATTAAAGGTGTATATGCCCACTCATCAAGTATATTTTCTGCTATAAACATACTGGATTTGTTTTTATAAGTTTCAACCTTAAAGTGAAACCCTTTTCCATAAGACAATAAACTTCCTCTTAACTCACTCCAAGGATCTCTTAAAACAATTCTTCTTATATCAGGTATGTCTTTAAAACATTTTTCTATTTGCCATAGAAAATGCTGTCTATGAAGATCTTCAGCCTCTAACATTTTCTCCATAAACCCTATATAAAGATCATAATCGTTTTTTATTGAAAGAACATGTTGCCAGCTTGCATAGCAAATAGGTAGTCTTGCTACATCTATATCTTTTATCATACTGCTATCTTTATTTCTTACCCATCTAACTTGTTCGGGTTTTAAACGAGGCCCCCATTGCCAAGAATTAATTACATGTGAAAAAGAAACCAAGAAAAAGGATATTTTTTTATAAATGTCATAACGCTGTCTTCTTTGTATCCTAGAAAAGTTTCTTCCAAGAAACTTCGTTAGTAATGGAAAGCCATATTCATTAAATAACTCATTAAATTCATTAAGGCGAGGATGAGTAATGTAATTTCCTTTATCATCTTTTATTTTTATATTAACAAGATAATTGACAGGAAGAATATTACCACTAGATAAATAAGGTGTGATTTCCGGGTGTTTTTGATTAAGAATAGATAAACTTCTCCCTTTTATCTCAAAACCATGCATTGTAGGAATGCATCTATACATATGTTCTACCAAACATATTATCTCTTGAAGTTTTAATGCTAAGGAATGTGTATAAAGACAATTCCATTCTTGCCAAGGAAGATCTTTAAACTGCTCTGGATGGATAAAATTTTTTGGGAAAAAAGCCATGCTCACCTCTCTTTTTTCTGTTTATTAATTAAACTTTATACTAATCTTTTATTTTTGCCAAATTATTTATTTTGTTTAGAAAGAACATTTATTTTATGAGAACGTAACTTGTCATAAGAGTTTAACGAATAAGGAAGGAACTTATTAAAGAAGTCTTCATTATCTTTATTAATAAAGTTTGCCTTATGTCTAATAAAATAATTTAAAACAGAGCGTAAATAAAGATCATATTTAGCATCTATTTTGGAAACTTGACTGTTTAATATCGTTTCTTTAAACAAATTAAAATACTTAAATACAAGTTTAGAATTGTTAGTAGATATCTTATTCACTAAAAAACAAAGAATAGTAACGTTAAGAGAACGGATTCTTTCTATTTCTAGATTTATTGATGATCGTTTCACATTTCCATAAATGTTAAAAAGTCTAGCTCTTAAACAGGCTATAGGATTAAGAATAACAATGTTTTGGTTATTTCTAAAATAAGGCTCACAAAGCATATTAATATTGTTATAAAGATATTTTTTATCAAAGCCAGCAGGACTATCTATGATATCAATAATGTTAGCATCTTTAATATTTTCATTATAAAAATACTTATTATCGTATTGTTTTATTTTTCCATTTTTATCTTTAGTTAATAAGATTCCAATAGATGGGGGTTGACCATTTTTATTAAGATAATAAGGAATATTCCAAGCTTCTGAAAGTAAACGAATGTCATCAACGAAACAAGTATAATCGATATCATAGGAAAAGAGTCTTTTATCCGACAAGACCTCATGCTTGAACATGTTTTGATATTTCCAGATCCAATAAGCAACTGCTTGACCACCTACAACGATTATAGGGTGAGAAAGATTTACATTGCTTATCTCTCTATTGAGTATTTCCAACTGCTCTAAAGGATGAAGATTGTTCATTATTTATATTCTCTTATATCAATAGGTGAAATAAACTCTTCATCAGGTTTTTGAAGGATAGATGAATCAGGTATATATCTTTTTTGTTGTTCTGCTTTTTCTTGATATTTATGTTGTTCAGTTTTTTTATATTCTTTGATATCATTAAAATCCATAAATCACCTTTCAAGATCTTTATAGTTAAATACATAAAAACTTTTATTATCATCATTAAAGTTGATAAATTTTCTTCCAGAAGCAACAGTTAAAAGTTTTGCGGTCGCACCAACTTTAATTACGTTAGATGAATCGTCATAGGTATTGATTTTGTAATCAATATTATTGACAGTTACAATATAGCTATAGAAAACTTTATTGTCCTTTATTGTGCTTTTAACATCTATGTTGGAGACTTTGCCTAATAAAGTATTATTTACAATTTTGAGGTTTTTCTTTGCATAAGATAAAAGGGTTGTAACAATAAATCCAATAAAACAAAAAATAATAATAAATAAATTCATAGAGTATTCCTCAGTATAGTTTTAAACATAGTATCATTTTTCTATGATGATGTTCAATTAAAAAAGGCACTTCGAAGTGCCTTTAATATTATTTTCTTTTCTTTTTCCTTTCTTCTTTCTCTTCCTTTATTACAGGTTTTTTATAGGAAACATATTTTTTTAATTTCTTTTTCATCTCTTGGATATTTTTCTTTATGTCTCCTTCCATAACAAATTCAAAAATCATTTCTTCTGGATCACTTGTACGTCTATTTATTTCAAGTTTATTTGAATAACACTTAGCTAATAAAGCTTCTACGAGATGATGGTTAGCATCCGCTCCTATTTGAATTAATAAGTCACAATTTTCTACAGCAAGGCAAGCTTCTTGCCATGCGGAAAATTCAGAGTCTTGTTTATACCATACAATATTAGGTCTTACTGTATGTGTTTCTCCACATCTTGGGCATTCTGTATTTTTACTCCAATTATCTTTTATTTTAAATATTTTAGAACAACCACCAAAAGTATGATCGCAGTAGTATTCAAATATAGATCCATTTATATGAATAACCTTTTTAGCCCCAACTCTTTCAAATAGATTATCTACTGATAAAGTTATAATAGAAACTTCATATTCTTCTTTTAGTTTTGCTATTTCTTTATGAATAGAACTTGGTGAAATCTTTTTAAACTCTTCTTTTTTATTGTTATAAAAATCATAAAAGGGGGTAGGATTTTTTATAAAGCTATCTAAATCAGCGATTTCTTGAATGGAAAGATTATCCCAATAGGTATTTCTATCTTGAAGATCTGGAATTTTTGTTTTTTTATAAAAATCTTCACCAATAATAAAAGTAAGTTTTTTAGGTTCTTTTTTAAAAAGGTCGCCCATGAAATTTTGAATAGATGTGATGATACTCATTGATAAATATACCTCTTTATTTAATTTTATTTCCTAATTTAAAGGATGTGTGGTGTTTGTCAATTACAAGTATTGATGAAATAATGATAAAACAGTATCATATATATAATAAATATTTTACTTTTACTTTAAATGTATGTTTTTATATAAACAGGAATAAGAAGTTAGGAGAGATTATGTATTCAAAAGATGTTATTATCAGTAACTTACTGAGTGCGATGAAAGAAAAAAGTTATGGATTCAAAAATATAAATAAACAATTCATAAATAGTAAACTAAGTGATTGGGATGTTGTAGAAACAATAGAGGTATCAAAAAATAAAGTTTTAAATGGTTTTGATACTATAGTGAGTTTCATAAATAATGCACCACATGCTATGGCAATAAATAACGAATTTGGTGATTTTGAATTACTTAAACTTAATAAAAAGGGGTATATAAGAGTTGTAGAATATAAAAAAGGATTTAATCTAGAGTCATTGAGCATATTGGATAACGATATAGATTATCATCCTTATATATATGTATTTGAGTGTGATAATAAAATATACTTCCCATATAAATATAAAACAGAAGAAATATTTAATGTATCAATTGTTTCTTATTTAAGTCCTGATGATGATATTGATACTTATGTAAACGAGAAGAAAAATAGAAACTATTTTAAAACTATACTGAATGATAAATTATTAAGTTATAATACCAAATCAAGTGATTATAAAGAAATCTTAAAAAGTTTATTTAAAAAAGAAAATACAGGTATAGATGATACAATAGAGGTATTTAATAAAATAAAAAGTAATTTTAATGAACAAGATACGGCTGTTATAGAAGAGTTAATTGAGGAAATAAACCTAACTCATTATTCTATAAATAATGGGGGAGACTGTGGTTCTTTTTTGTTTAGTGTAAAAGATATAGAAAATGAAACATTATCAGCTAGTGAATCATTTAGTTTAATAGTAAAAGAAAATTTTTACAATAACGATGAAATATGTGAGTATGATTTTATGGTAAAAAGAGAATATTTGATTGACCATAATTATTTGAAAGAAGCTGTTAATACAACTGTATTAATGTTTGCTCCATTAGGTATAGAAAAATAAATAAAATAAAAGGTGATAAAATGAGTAAAATAATAAAGATTAATAAAGATATATTAAATAAAGCTTTTAGAGAGCATTATAGTCAATATTGTGACGAATATGAATTTGATGAAGGTTTTGATGATAATATCTATTTATCTTATATTACGATAGAAGGTCAGATAGGTTTTTGTAATAAAGAAGAAATAGATGATGAAATAGATGAGGGTATTGATTATGTATTTTATCAATTGTTTACAGAAGATTTATTTGAATATATTGATGTCGTAGAAGATTATTATAATGACATGAAAGTAGCAGCATTTAAAAAAGAAGTAGAAGAAGGGTTCTTAAAATTAAATAAAGATGTTGTAGTACAAATAGTATAACAACACCTCATGAAATTATTACCCCGCACGGCGGGGTTCTTCGCGGCTTGACGCAATATTTATCCAATTTTGTAATGTTTTAAATGAATTTTTAATGTGTTGAACTTTAAAGAAAATAAGAACAACAGAAAAAACATAAGTAGAAATGAGTGTATAAAGTAAACATTCAGAATTTGATAACGGCATGTTTGTATAAAGAGCAATCGTATTAATAATAAAAAGAGATATCGCAGCAATTATAAGATAGTATGGAGTAATAAGTAGTCTTGAATAAAAAGGAATCAAGTAAGATTTAAGAATCTTGTTTTTATTCTTTTTTTTGTCTATAGCATTATGAACTTCATTTTTGATTAAACGAAATACTTTAGGATGTTCTTCTTTATTTTTTGACTTATAATAAAGATGCCCATCAAAAGAGATCGCTAAAGGTACGGGAGAATCTTTATTTTCTAAAATAAGAATTAAACGAGTTTTCCCTAACTCAATATCTTGATGTATTTCAATAGGTACAACAAAGTTACTAAAGATTTTATAGTATGCTTTGTCAGAATCATCACTCCCTTGAACAGTGTATGTATAGATACCATTTAGAAATTGTTTTTCTAATATTACAGCTTTAAAGAAAATCATAAGTTATTCCTCCTATATTTTTTCCAAGATTTTATAGATTTTTTTCGAGGAAAGATTTTTATCATAAAACTCATGTTGTAATTGTACAATCATTGTAGGGTCGTTGGCTAGTTTTTTATTTAAAAAATCATCAATAATTTTCTGTTCTTTGTGAGTAGGTTTATTATTATTGTTTTTTAGCATATCTTTTAATGATATAATTTCTCTGTTATGAGATATTAATTCTATTTTTTGATGTCTAGCCATCTTCTCTTTATTTCTTCTAAGATAAAGTTTATTAGACCACAATCTTACTTGAGTAGTTAACAGGCATAAGATAAACATTAGTGACAAAGCTAAAGGTATACTCGAAGAATTATCATTAAGATTTTCTCTATATATAGCAAGTGTTGTGATTATAGAAATAATCCAATTGACCGCGCAATATTTAAAAGCAACAATATCATCAGATAGAAAAGATGATAAATCGATAAAAGAGAATTGAGTCATTTTAAAATCATTATTTACTATATCTAAATAACGCTTTTGTTTTCTGGTTGGTTCGCCATTATTAAGAGGCTTTGCTGGATGAAAGAACTCACCATTAAAAGAAATAGCAATAGGTTCATAATCAGATTGATTAGCATATAAAAGGAAAAACTCTTTATCAGCATTAAGCTCTCTAGCAAAGTTTTTTTGAATAGTATCTTCAGAAAGAGTATATGAAATATTGTTAACACCTTTTTTATATCTTTCATAAAAAATATGATAAGAATCATCATTATATTGAGTTTTATTAATTACTTTACACTTTGTAATAAACATAAATATTCCTTAATAGGCCGCATGGCGGAAGAAAAGCCGATAAATCGGCTTATTTTTTAAACAGTATATCTGCTTCTTTTCTTAGGTAAGTTAGCAATAATGTCATCCAACTTAGAAGCAAATAAAGGAACTTGCTCTGTAGCTTTACCTAAGAAGTAATGACTGAATGTTTTCTTGTTAGAAACAGGGTCTCTCCATTCACTTTCAAATTCTGTAGGTCCTTTATAAGTATCAGAAGATTCCAAGTTAATCTCAACTCTTCTATCAAAAGGAACGTTATGGATTAAAATATTAGCTGGAGCAACTTCTGCACTTGTTCCTACCTGAACAAATAAATCAGCGGTTTCACAATGATAGACAGCCCATGAGTAATCATTAGTGTCTAATGATTCTCCAAACCATACTATCTTAGGTCTAACACTACCTGTTCTGCCACATGAAGGGCAAGGTCTACCATGTGTCCATTCTTCATCGAAAGAAAACTCATGTCCACAAGAATGTTCTTTACCTTTACATATCATAGAAAAAAGAGAGCCGTGTAAATGAATAATATTTTCTTTATTACTACCAGCTCTTTCATGAAGGTCGTCAACGTTTTGAGTAATAATAACAACTTCATACTTTTCTTCTAAAGCGGCAATAGCTAAATGGGCAGCATTAGGAACAGCTTCTTTAACATTTAATCTTCTTTGGTTATAAAAGTCATGGACTAATTTAGGATTTTTATAGAACCCCGCACGAGATGCAACATCTTCAATTTTGTGATGTTCCCATAATCCATCTTTGGAATCTCGAAATGTAGGAATGTTCGATTCCTGAGAAATTCCGGCACCTGTCAGAAATACGATTTTTGGTTTTGTCATTTAGATCCCTCCTATTTTATAGAGTTATTATATTAAATAGCTGGATGAAATGCAACAAAAAAGAGAGCTTGCTGCTCTCTTTTAGGATTTTTATCAAGATAACATATTACGCAATTTTTGGCCTTTTAAATGTGTTATCGTTAGATGCTTCATTCTCATTTTTCATTTTAGCTTCTTTATTGTTTAAACGATCTTTAATGAAGTCCGAAACAGCTAAGTTAGGGTTAGCTTTAAGCTTAGTAATAAGTAAGTTTTCAATTTCTTCAATCATTTTGCCAGATGTTTTATCTGCTGCGTCTGCCGCTTCAAAAATAACTTCTGGATTACTTTTAAGGTGTGTTGCCCAGCCAACATCATAAGCGTCATGATTTTTAAGGAAAGCTTCTTCTTTTTCAGATTCGGTAGAAGTTAATCCGAAATGATTAACAATAGCAAGTGCTGTTAAGTTAGCAACAAGTTCTTCTTCTGCTCTGTATTTCTTATCTGTATGATAGAGTTTTGCGCATGTGCGGTTATATCTTCTTTCATCACCATAAGCATGTCCTATTTCATGGGCAAGTGTGCTGACCTCTTCAATTCCAGATGCAAAAGTTGCTGATGGAGCCATATTAATTTTATCTGTTGTTGGAGAATAATAGCAGGTGGCTTTTTCACCTAAATATTTTCTTTCAATGCTAACAGGAGATGTCTCAATAAGAGCTTCAAGAATAACTTTTACTTCTTCTGATGATGCTGGTGTTTTACCGAAGTCCATATACATCTTCATTTTAGCTGATGGTTCACCATCCATATCGCTTATATTAAATACGTTATCTAAAGAACGTGAAGAACGATAAAGATCAACAGATTTTTCTTCTTTTGTTTCTTCATCTTTTACTTTGTACTCACCGATTTTCTTACCAAACTTTTTAACTATGGTATAGCCTTTAGATCCTTTTTTTACTTGCATTCCTTGATCAGCAGCTTGTTTATATGTCATAAAGAATGGGAATATCTCTTCTTCTGTTTTTCTCTGTGCCATTTGAGATGCTAATACCATAGAGTTGTAGGAGTTGTATCTTACACCGCTTGCTGGGTTAGTAAAACGAATACTAAAAATAGGGTTATTCCAGATCATTTTATTAGGATCATAGTTTTGTAACATATCTACGATTTGTTGACCTCTTTCTTGAAGAAAGTTATTCATTTTTTCTTCTTTTTCCTGAGCGGTCATAGGAGTATAATCTTTTTTCTTTTTAAAGGTTGTTGGTTTAGCCATTTCATGCCTCTTTTTTTAATAATTTATAAATATTGCCTATACTTATTATATAAGTGGAAATAAAAATAGGCAATATTAAACAGTGAAGTTTTAATTTGCCTATAATAGAAAAAGTGATTTATTTAACAGATTTTGTAGATATCAAATAAATGATAACATTAGCGATGATAGTCCATATAGAAAGTATTATAGCAAGAACAATATGTACGTGAGAGGCAAGGTAAGCTCCGACAAAAATAAAAGCTATACAAGCAATACTCACTACGATTTTAAGAACGGCTGTTATTGGCGTATTTTCTAATCTACTTAAGAAATAACTATTGAAACAGATTAAAAGGAATGCTAATATGGCAGAAGCATAATTGTTTACCCCAAAATGTTGGAAAGCTTGTATTATATAGTATATTTGGAATATTGTTACAATAATATTAAATACATTAAACGCACCAAACATAATCTTTTTTGATAATGGCATAAATAATCCTCAAGGTTAATAATGTTATATATTATAGATAATCAAAATTGATATATAAGTAAAGAAATCCATTATAAAATAAAAAGGATTAAGCATGAGTAAAAAAAATAAAATAAAAGAAGTGCCTAAAACATTAGATGAAAAACAATTGATTAGGCAGGTATCAGATTTAATAATAGAATCTCCAGAAAAGAGCATTCTTCTTTTTGGCCCTATGGATAAAATAGTAGTAGTATTCCCTGAAATTGAATGTATAGTTGAGTTTGTCACTTCATACAATTATGATAAGAATAACTATATTGAAAGGCTTGGAATAGAAATAGAAAAAATAACTCATACACAAACAAGAGCTATATTTAAACATGCTTTAACATATTACAGAGATAATAAAATGGATAAAAGACTTGCAATCAGTTAAAGCTATTGTTATGATGTAAGAGCTGTAAAAATATTAAATTTATCATAAAATAGGAGAGCTATCATGGCTAAGAAAAATAAGTTAAAAAATAGTGGCGGCATTGAAAATGCCTATTTTGAAATATCTGGCGGCAATGAGTCAGGCGCTAACGAAAGCGGATGCTTAGAAGTATCTATGGGTGGTAAAGGTCGTCTTTGACGGTTACAGTAAGCCTACAGTGTATTTTGAGATACAAGCAGGTGAAGGTGGTAAAGAGTCTCAGTCATGCGCTGAGATACTGCAGAGAATGTATTTAAGATTCTTTGCGAAACAGCCAAAATGGATTGTAACAGATGTGTTTATCGATTCAACGGCTGATGGGATAAGAAAAGCATTATGGAAAGTAGAAGGTAAGGGTGTAAACAAACTGATTGAGGAAAGTGGAAATCATAGGTTTACAAGAGCATCTCCTTACTCTAAGACGAAAAAACTTCATACTTCCTTTGTTGGAATAAAAGTAGAAGAAGTTAAACGTCAAGAATGGCTTCGTATAAATGAAAAAGATGTTGAGATGTCTTTCTTTAGAGGTTCAGGAGCTGGTGGTCAGCATAGGAATAAAGTGGAAACAGGTGTAAGGCTTGTTCATGTTCCTACCGGGATAGTAGCAGAAGCTGTTTCAGAGCGTTCACAACATCAGAACAGGGAAATAGCATGGGAAAGGTTAATGACCAAGATAGCAAATCAAGAAATTGATAAACGTAATGCTAAGGCAAAAACGGATTGGGAATCCAAGGGTGTTATAGGATTTGGAGAACGTAGAAGATCTTATAAGCTGGATGCTAATATAGTGAAAGATGAGCAAACAGGGAATGAAGTCCGTCAAGTAGATAAAGTATTGAATGGTGGATTAGAATTGGTAGGCTTAGTAATCTAATAAAAGGGGCTTCGGCCCCTTTTTCATATGAGGTAAAGTATATGGCAGAAAAACAAAATCCAAATAAAGGTAATACAAGTCGTGAAGATATGTTAATGATGGCAGCAGCAGTAAGAAGATTACGTATTCCTTTATCAGAAGTTAAGGGTAAAAAAGAAATAAAAAAATAAAAAAGGCTCCGGCCTTTTTTTCATGCCCAAAGATAAAAAAGGGGTTCACTGAACCGTTTTAATAAGTCTTTTATTTGACTAAAAATTATAGAGGAAGTAAAATAAAAGGCATTTACAATTAAATATAACAAAAAGGAGTTATATACAGATGTTAACTTATGAAGATATTAAAGTATTAAACTGGTTTATAGCGGATCAGGTAAGAGATAAAGGAAATGGTAACAATAATGATGCTATGAGTGTAGCGATTCCTATCTTAATATTTAAACGTTTACTTGATATGAGAAAAGAGTATATTGCTAAGTTTTTTAATCCAGATTTTCCAGAACAGTATAATGTTTACTCACTGTACGGAGATCTTGATCAAACTATAGCAAACTATCAAAACAATGCCCCTACCTTTGCTGTAAAACAAGAAAGTTTGTCTTTGTACAGATTAGAATGGAAAGATATTATAGAGTTTCCAGATAATCATGATATAGATGAAGTATTAGAATATAAAGATGGTTTTGGTGGTTTTTACAAAACAAAAGCAAAAAATAAAGTAGAACTTATTCAAGAAATAATCGATAGTTTTAATAACTCAAAAATTAGTGAAATTTTTAACTATTTAGATTTTAAAACAAAAATTAATAGTAATAATATTAGTCAGATTTTATCTTATAATGATTTTGTTGAACTATTAAAAGAAATGGATAAATATGATCTTTCTTTAGCTAATGCTCCATCTGATGTATTCTCAGAAGCATATATGGATCTTCTTCAAAGATTTGCTCCTCAAAAAGGTTCTAAGCAAGGTGAATTTTTTACACCTAACAAAATAACAAAAGCTGGAATAAGAATGATAAATCCAAATCTATCCAATGATGGATTAACAGTGGTAGCAGATATCACATCAGGAGCTTGTACTTTTATGACGGAATTTGCTGAGTTTGTTATTAATAAAGAAAAAGAAAATTTAAATAAAACAAATTTAACTACATCAGAAAGAAATGCAGTTACTGACAGAATGCAAATAGTAGTACAGGAAAAAGATCGTGTTTCTTATGCTGCTGGTGAAGCTAACTTATTATTACATGGATGCCTTGATAGAACAGTAGCATTTCATGGTAACACAATAACTGAGTATACCAATAAGATAGGTATGTATGAAAACAAATGTGATTATATATTTGCTAACCCTCCTTATGGTTTAGATGATTATGGAATAGAACATGCAAAAACAGCTAAAGAAAATGGTGTAGAACTTGCTCGTTGGGGTTATGGTGTTCCTAATGCAACTGACGGTGAATTTGCTTTCCTACAAACAATCATCGGACTTTTAAGTGATAAAGGTCGAGCATTAGTTGTATTACCTCTTGGTACATTATTTAGAGATAGTACCTCAGCACAACGTCAGATATTTATAGAACAAAAAGATTATGTTGAAGGTATAGTATTACTTCCGGGTAAATTATTTAATACTACTGATATTCCAGTATGCTTCTGGATAATAAATAAAAATAAACCAGAAAATGAAAAGGGTAAAATATTCTTCATTAACGCTGAAAATGATTTTACTAAAATGAAAAATAAAAACGATTGGAATATAGAAAAAGCTGTTGAATATTTCTTAGGTAAAAAAGAAGAAGAAGGCTATTCTAAGTATATTGATAATTCCATTATATGTTCTAATAAATATGATCTTTCTGTTAGCAAATATGTAAGAAAAGAAGAAGAAAAAGAAATTATAAATATTGAAGATGTTTTATATAAAATAAATAAAATAAAAAAAGAAATTGAAATAGAAAGCGAGCAAGTGAATAAAAATTTCAAAGAAATAATCACATTATACAAGGAATAATTATTTTGAAAATTTATAAAAATGAAAATTTTAAAAAAGTTAGAGTAAATAATGAAGATACGATTTTGCCTAATGATTGGTTTATTAAAAAATATAAAGATTTCGGTGGTTTTAAAACTGGAAAAGATTATAAGAATTTTATAGGAGATAAATATTCAGTTTATGGAAGCTCGGAAAAAGCAATGCCAATAAAAACTAATTTTCCGTTATATTCGAATATAAGTTTTATAATAGGAAGAAAGGGGACTATAAATAAACCATATAAAATAGATAAACCATTTTGGTGTGTAGATACAGCGATGTATTTCAATTTAAGTAGTGGAAATAGAGATTTTTTATTTTATACTTGCAGTATGGTAGATTGGATGAAATATAATAAAGGCGGGGTGCTACCCAGCCTAACTCAAAGTTTTATAAATGAATTTGAATTTATATCGCCTAATGTAGAAGAACAAAAAAGAATAGCTGATGTATTATCAAAACAAGAGTCTATAATTAACAAGACAAAAGATTTGATAGAGCAATTAGAAAAAAGAAATACATTTATGCTAGATGAATTGTTGTCAGGTCGTCTACGTATAAAAGAAGAAAATGGGCAAGTGGAGTTTTATAAGAATCCAGATGATAATTGGCAAACTGTTTTGATGAATGGTAATGAAATAAAAATAGCTAAAGATTTCAAAAAAACATCTATAGAAAATAATTGTATATGGTACAGTTCTGGAGTTGCATTAAAAAGTAAAGAAATGTTATCCGAAGGAAAATACCCTGTTATAAAAATGACGGATATTAAAAACGGATATATAGAAAAGGATTTTAAAGTTTTTACAAATAAATATGTTGAAAAAGCTCTTCTTAAAAGAAATGATATAGTAATAGGTTTGTCTGGAAGCGTAGGTAAAATAGGAATAGTTAAAACAGATAACGATTTGATCCTAAATCAGAGATGTTTAGCGATAAGAGTAAAAGAATATAGAACATTAATATTAAAAATATTGGAAAATAGTTTTAAAATATGGATTTCTTCAAAAATAAAAGCTGGTGTAATTCCCAATATTTCGCACAAAGAAGTTCTTGATTTTAATTTTTCACTACCAATTAGTAATAATGAATTAATTTATCTAGATAATTTTATAACAAGTATTTTTAGTGAAAAAGAAAGATATGAAGAGTTATTAATAGAAGAACAGAAAAAATTTGATTTTTTACTTGAAGAGTTGATGTCTGGAAGATTAAGAATAGAAGAATAAATAAGGAAAAACTGATGGATTTACAAATAGCAAAGTCATACCGTGATGAAAAAAGCTTACAAGAAGCATTGTTTAATGAGTTTAAAAATAATGGTAAATGGGATTATCCTTGTATTGAAGAAGGTATATCAAGAGATTATTCATTAGATGAATATGCCTTATTGCAAGAACATCAGTTTTTAATTCTTTCTGATCTAAAAGATGCTGTAAAAAAAATAAATAATTCTTTATATAACAGCTATAAAAAAGACCTTCTTAATACAGAAGATGAATTTTATGACTTAATAATTAATCACGTTATAAGTACTTATAATATTGGTATTCAGCAAAATGAAGTGCCTTTAAATTATTTCTTTCACCAGTACGTTTTTTCTAAAAGTTTAAAGATAGGAACTAACTTAATAATAGAAAAGAAAATAGAAGTAAAAATGAAAGATGGGAGTATTAGATATATTGAGTATGATTTAGTAGATTTAAATTATAATAAGTTGTCTTCGAATAATTTTTTTAGACTTGTGAAAGAGAAAAAAATTAGAACATCTGGATTACAAACAAAAGATAGTGAACAATATCCAGATTTCGCTATTTACATAAATGGTTTACCCGCTTTTGCAATAGAAGTAAAAACACCTACAGAATCTTGGAAAAAAGCGTATGAAGATTATGTAAATAAGCCTACCTATCATTTATTTTGGGGTTGTATAGGAATAGATGGCGTTCATTCTTTCATGTCTTCTACTTATCATCAATCCAGAGAACCTAGAAGATGGGCTAAATATGGTTCAAGAAAATCATCAGACTCATATGGGGCAAAAGATATTATAGATGAGTTAATTTGCTGCCCAAGAAACCTTATGTATTACGCATCTATCGGTATTCAATCTACAAGTGATGCTTTTGGTGGAGTAAAAGAGCATTATCTTGAAGCTTTATCAGTTCAGCAATACTATGCCGTTACAGAAGCATCTAAAAGATTTGAAATGCTGACAATAGAAAAAAATGGATTAAGTAGGGATACGTCAATACTAAAAGAAGTTATTAAACATGTGCAACGTTCTGGAAAATCCAAAACAATCAGGGCAATAATTTCAGCGTTATATTTATTTCATAATAACTTATTTCAAAAAGTATATATACAAGTTCCAGATACAACAATAAGAAACCAATTCTTAAATAGAACATTTGGTGATACTTATATTACTAATGTTGGAACTGTAAAAGAAATAAAAAATCAAAGCCAATATATAAAGAGTATAGAAAGTAAAGAAAAAGGTGTCTATGTAATGAATATGCAGAAGATATCAGAAATGGCAAATGGTAAAATAAATAATAATAAGGATATATTAATAATCCTCGATGAAGTTCATACTCATCAACTTGGAGAAAACTATTTAATAAGAATGGATAACTTCCCAAATGCTTCTTATATATCATTTACGGCGACTCCACGAGTAGTAAATAAAAATGGTAAGCTAATAAATCTTACTAATAGTATATATGCTGATGGAAAAGAAAATTATATGGATGAGTTTACATCAGCAGATGCGATTGATAACAATATTATTGTTCCGATGATATATCAAAAGGCTAATTACGTTGTTAATATAAATGACGATGCTTTAAAAGAAGTAGAAGAGCATTTATATACTCTTGTAAAAGAAAAAATAAATAATCCGCCTAATAGTATTTGGCAGCATTATAGTGATAAAATACATGATAGAGTGGAGAACCTATTATCTATCTTATCTCCTCAAGAATACGAAGAAAGGAGAGAGGACGAAATAAAAGACTTTGTAAATCATAATAAATCGGATTTATTAAAACAACTCTATAGAGAAATAAAAATAGAGGGTATGGGTAAAAAAATAGACTGGATTACAGGTGATATAAAAGATAAGAGAAAAAATGTTTATTCAAATCCTATAACTGGAGAAGAATATTTCAAAACCAAGAACTTTCTTGTTGTAGATGATATAGAAATGGCAACGGAAATAATTTGTTATATTAAGAAAAAATATGGTTCTTGTAATATAGATAATATAAGATTTGCAGTAGATTATTCCTTTGTATCAACTAGTGATGAATCAACAGTGGGTGTGCATAAACGATATTTTCCAGAACTATATGAAAGAATAGATAACAATGGGAATAGCATTTCAACAGGATACAGTTTAAAATCTTTAGATGAATTAAATGATATTCCATTAGGAAGTGATCCTATTATTAACGAATTTAATAGTTCTATAGATGGATCTGTAGATGTTTTAATTATTGTTGGCAAATACATAATGGGATATGATAATCCAAATCTGGTAGCTGTTTATTGTGATACAGAATTTGAAGAAATTAGCAGAATATACCAATTGGCAACAAGACCAGCGACAAAGAGAGAGAATAAAAAATGTGGATATTTTATTGATTTAGGGATAAGTAATAAAAATTCAACAGCATATAAGAATGCTATATATGCTTATGAATCAGTAGCAGATAAAATATCTCCATTTGTATTAGATGAAGATATGTTAATAAAGTTAAATAAAGAACTTGATGAAAGTTTAGAAAATATCGGACATTTATTAGATCTAAAATATCCAGATGATTTTAAACTTTCCAAGATAGAAGAAGGTTTAGCATTATTAGATAATGGGTTATCTAAATCACGATTTTTTGTAAATTTAACAGAAATAAATAAAATTATAAAAAAATTAGCAATTCCAATGAATTATAAAAATCAAAAACAAATTATTTCTTTTATCGGTGTTGCTGTAAGTAATTATTTTGATCTATTAAAAGCAAAAAAAGATAGTATCCTAAAATTTACAAAAGAAGATATACGTTCTGAAATAAATGAGCTGTTTTTAAGTCTTGGGTATCCGGGAGGAATAAAAGATGTTTTAGATTTCCAAATAAGAAAGGCTAATGAGCTTGAAATATCTGATGTAGATTTAGAGAGAATAAGGATTAATAAAGATATTGTTTCTTTGAAGACAAAAGCAGAGAATGAGTATAAATACGTAAATGCAACGATTTATGAAAAAATAAAAGATTTAATAAAGTATTGCGATCAGAGTACATCAACAGATAGTAAAAAAGATATATTAAATGAGATAGATAATATATTATTAGAAGATAAAAATAAAAAAGAACAATTAGATTCTCTATTTAGTAGTCCTTATGAGAGAGTTACTTATGAGAATTTTAATAATCTTTTTAAAGCATTATGTATGGATAAAATTTGGAATAAAAAAGTATATGATGAGTTTTATCGTATATTATCATTAGATGTCGTTAAATATTTTAAAACAAACAATGCTAATATAGATAGCAATGAATTAAGGAATAAAATTTATAGTAGATATACTCCAGCATGGGTAGAAAGTTTGAAAAAAGAGCCTTCTAGTTTTATTGAAAATAAAGATTTTGCTATGTTCAGAGAAAAAATTATTAGTTTAAGAAATAAGGATGGTAGTGAAAATAAAGATATGGTTTTATTTATTAATAATCTAATAGAAGCATATATAATAACTTTTGAGGAGAGCAAAGGGCAAAGTTATGTATAACAATTATTATAAAAAATTATTGTCCTTTTTAAAAGAGGAAAGGCAATTTTTAAAATTAGATAATAAAATAATATTCAATAATTTTTCAGTTTGTAAGTATAACGAATTTTATAAGATTAATATTATAAATAAAATGTTAGT
>OKEV01000150.1_pt1 | contig 34825 bp, 36 predicted proteins | sample 1611141 | NCBI WGS metagenome assembly OKEV01 (sample SAMN04436713, study PRJEB24849) | human gut metagenome | biome: human gut; feature: NICU; material: stool | host: Homo sapiens | place: USA: Saint Louis, MO | collected 2010-08-30
CTCGCGACCCCGACCTTGGCAAGGTCGTGCTCTACCAACTGAGCTATTCCCGCGTACTTCTTGCCATATTTCTACGGCGCCGTGATGTGCATTTCTGCTTCGTCACGGGAGGCGCATTATACGAGAATTCGATTTACCTGCAACCCCCCTGCGAACACTTTTTTGTGTTTTTTGTCTGAATGGACATTTTATCGCCAGACACACCGCCAAATTGTACAAATAAGCATCGGACAAGGCAAAATAACTTTTTCCAACCGCGCTAAAGGCGCAAAATCGCTCAGATTTCCGGGTCGCGATACCCGCTAACGGTCAACAACCATGACAAACAGGGAAATTCAGATGACAAGAGCGCTTTCCGTCCTGCTGCTGACCACGCTGCTTGCTGCAGGGACAGCATCTGCGACGACGCTGCATTTCGGCACCACGACGGCCAATCCGCCCTTTGAAACCGTGAATGCGAAAAACCAGCCCTCGGGGTTTGATATCGATCTGGCCAAAGCGCTGTGCAAACAGATGCAGGCCGAATGCAAATTTACCCCTCAGGACTTCAATACGCTGATTCCCGCGCTGCGCTTTAAAAAATTCGATGCCATCATTGCCGGTATTGAAGTCATTCCCATGCGCGAAAAGCAGGTTGCCTTTACCCAGCCCTATCGTCAAACGCTCTCCGGCGTGGTGGTGACGACAAAAGGGGCCGCCCACCGCTTCGCCGATCTGAAGGGCAAGAAGCTCGGCGTCGTTAAAGGCACCGTCCACCAGCGTTATTTGCACGATAAACAAAAAGGGGTCAACGTCATCGAGTATGACAATGACGCCAGCGCTCTGGCCGCGCTGAAAGAGGGGAACGTGAATGCCGTGATGGGCGACCAGACAACCCTCGACCCGTGGCTGCAGGAGAATCCTGACTACGCCATGATGGATGAGCGAGCGACCGACCCGAAATATTACGGCAAGCAATATGCCATTGCGCTACGTAAAGACGATCCGGAGCTGCTCAATGCCATGAATGCCGCGCTGGAGGTGGTTAAGGCGTCGCCTGACTTCCAGGCGATGGAACAGAAGTGGTTTAAATAAGATAGCAACGCCGGGGCCAGCTGACCCCGGCGCCGGCATTACAGCTTGATAAAGTTCTCGCGATAGTAAGCCAGTTCCGCTACCGACTCGCGAATATCATCCATCGCCTGATGGGTACCCTGCTTTTTAAAACCATCAAGGATTTCCGGCTTCCAGCGGCGCGCCAGCTCTTTCAGCGTGCTGACGTCGAGGTAGCGGTAGTGGAAATAAGCTTCCAGCTCAGGCATATATTTGAACAGGAAACGGCGATCCTGACCAATGCTGTTGCCGCAGATCGGTGATTTGCCCGCCGGCACCCACTGTTTAAGAAATTCGAGGGTGGCCAGTTCCGCTTCGCGATCGCCCAGGGTGCTGGCCTTAACGCGTTCGACCAGCCCGCTCCCGGTATGGGTGCGCACGTTCCACTCATCCATCAGCGCCAGCTGCGCATCGGACTGGTGAACCGCAATCGTCGGCCCTTCCGCCAGAATATTCAGGTGCGCATCGGTCACCAGAGTGGCGATTTCAATAATGCGATCGCGCTCAGGATCCAGCCCGGTCATTTCGAGATCGATCCAAATCAGGTTGTTTTCATCTGCACTCATGCTATTTTCCACCCATAATTTTACAATTCTGGCCCGTAAAGCTTCAGGATGCAGGCAAAGCAACGTACCAGCATCTTGCAAGATGACGGGTCGATATTCATCTTAGATAGCGTGTATCATAGAGGTTTTGCCCACTTAGGGCGACCAGGAGCCAGTCCGATTGAGTAAAAATAAACTCTCCAAAGGCCAACAGCGCCGCGTGAAGGCCAACCACCAGCGCCGCCTGAAAACGACTTCGGAGAAGGCCGATTACGATGACAACCTGTTTGGTGAAACCTCTGAAGGGATCGTCATCAGCCGCTTTGGCATGCATGCCGATGTCGAATCCGCCGACGGTAGCGTTCACCGCTGCAACATTCGCCGCACAATCCGTTCGCTGGTTACCGGCGATCGCGTCGTCTGGAGACCAGGTAAAGATGCCGCCGACGGCGTCAATGTGAAAGGGATTGTCGAAGCGGTACATGACCGCACCTCCGTCCTGACCCGTCCAGACTTTTACGATGGCGTCAAACCCATCGCCGCCAATATCGATCAAATCGTCATTGTTTCCGCGATCCTGCCCGAACTGTCTCTGAACATTATCGACCGCTATCTGGTCGCCTGCGAGACGCTGGACGTTGAACCGCTGATTGTGCTCAATAAGACCGATCTGCTGGATGCCGACGGCATGGCCTTCGTGAACGAGCAGATGGATATCTACCGCGGCATCGGCTATCGCGTGCTGATGGTTTCCAGCCGTACTCAGGATGGCCTCAAGCCGCTTGAGGAAGCGCTCACTGACCGTATCAGTATCTTTGCCGGGCAGTCCGGGGTAGGGAAATCCAGCCTGCTGAATGCGCTGCTGGGTCTGCATGAGGATCAGATCCTGACCAATGACGTGTCTGACAACTCGGGACTTGGCCAGCACACCACCACCGCCGCGCGCCTCTATCACTTCCCGCACGGCGGCGATGTCATTGACTCCCCCGGCGTTCGCGAATTCGGTCTGTGGCACCTGGAGGCGGAACAAATTACCCACGGCTTTGTCGAATTCCATGATTATTTAGGCCGTTGTAAATATCGCGACTGCAAGCACGATACCGATCCGGGCTGCGCCATTCGTGAAGCGGTAGAAAATGGCCACATCGCCGAGAGCCGTTTTGCAAACTATCACCGCATTCTGGAAAGCATGACTCAGGTACAGGTAAAAACGCGTAAAAGCTTTTCATCATCCGATGACTGACATTTAAGCTGAGCATCGTTAGAATCGTCCCCTTTTTTCAGGACCCCGCACGTTGACGGGGTCAGGAACGACAAATCATGGCCTGGAGGCTACCTTGTTAAACGATCTTAAACTTTCACTGCAATACATTCTGCCTAAACTGTGGCTCACCCGCCTCGCAGGCTGGGGTGCGAGCAAACGAGCGGGTTGGCTGACAAAGCTGGTCATCGATCTGTTCGTGAAATGCTACAAGGTCGATATGAAAGAGGCGCAAAAGCCTGATACCGCCAGCTACCGCACCTTTAACGATTTCTTCGTGCGCCCGCTGCGCGAAGACGCCCGTCCGCTGAATACCGACCCTAACGTGCTGGTCATGCCTGCCGATGGCGTAATCAGCCAGCTGGGCGCCATCGAAGACGACAAAATTTTGCAGGCCAAAGGCCACAACTACACGCTGGAAGCGCTGCTGGCAGGGAACTACCAGATGGCCGATCTGTTCCGCAACGGCACCTTCGCCACCACCTACCTGTCGCCGCGTGACTATCACCGTGTACACATGCCGTGCAACGGTATCCTGCGTGAAATGATCTACGTCCCGGGGGATCTGTTCTCCGTTAACCACCTGACCGCACAGAACGTTCCGAATCTGTTTGCCCGTAACGAGCGCGTTATCTGCCTGTTTGATACTGAATTTGGCCCGATGGTGCAAATTCTGGTGGGGGCCACGATTGTTGGCAGCATTGAAACCGTCTGGTCCGGTACGGTGACCCCGCCACGGGAAGGCGTTATCAAACGCTGGACCTGGCCGGCGGGCGACAGCGAAGGTTCCGTCGCGCTGCTGAAGGGCCAGGAGATGGGCCGCTTTAAGCTCGGTTCTACGGTAATCAACCTGTTTGCTCCGGGTAAAGTAAAGCTGGTTGAACAGCTGCAAAGCCTCTCCGCCACCCGACTCGGCCAGCCGCTGGCGACTGCCGTAGAGACGATGTCCGCGACCGCAGATGGCGTCAGCCCACTGAGCGACGCGACGCAAGACGAAGGTTAATTCCTGACAAAAAAGGGTTATGCCGTGCGCCTGATATATATTTTCCTGCTGGCCTGGAGCCTCAGTCTGGGGGCGTACGCAGCGACAGCCCCCGATGCGAAACAGATCGCTCAGGAACTGGAACAGGCGAAGGCGGCAAAACCCGCTCAGCCTGGTACCGTTGAAGCCTTACAATCTGCACTGAACGCGCTCGAGGAACGCAGCGCCTCCCTTGAGCGCGCGCGCCAGTACCAGCAGGTTATCGATAATTTCCCCAAACTTTTCCAGACGCTGCGTTCGCAGATCGGCAATCTGCCCGATGAGCCGCGCCAGGTCGCAACCAACCTCTCCACGGATGCGCTGAACCAGGAAATCCTGCAGGTCAGCAGTCAGCTGCTCGAAGCCAGTCGCCAGGCCCAGCAGGAGCAGGAACGCGCCCGCGATATCGCCGACTCGCTTAACCAGCTTCCGCAGCAGCAGAGCGACGCGCGTCGCCAGCTCAATGAAGTTGAGCGCCGCGTCGGCACGCAAACCAGCAATACGCCGCTGGCGCAGGCACAGAATCTTGGTCTGCAGGCGGAATCTGCGCGCCTGAAAGCGCTGGTGAACGAACTGGATCTGGCCCAGCTCTCGGCGAACAATCGTCAGGAGCTGTCGCGGATGCGCGGCGATCTGGCGCAGAAACAGGGCAAGCTGCTCGACGGCTATCTGCAGGCGCTGCGTAATCAGCTCAACAGCCAGCGTCAACGTGAAGCGGAGAAAGCGCTGGAAAGCACCGAGCTGCTGGCAGAGAACAGTGAAAACCTGCCGCCGGAGCTCGTGGCCCAGTTTAAAGTCAACCGTGAGCTGTCACAGGCGCTGAACCAGCAGGCCCAGCGTATGGATCTGGTGGCCTCGCAGCAGCGTCAGGCGGCCAACCAGACGCTGCAGGTGCGCCAGGCGCTGAATACCCTGCGCGAACAGTCGCAATGGCTGGGATCCTCCAACCTGCTGGGCGAAGCCCTGCGTGCCCAGGTAGCCCGTCTGCCGGAAACGCCGAAGCCGCAGCAGCTGGATACCGAGATGGCGCAGCTACGGGTGCAGCGTCTGCATTATGAGGATCTGCTCAGCAGCCAGCCGCAGCTGCGTCTGATTCGCCAGGCGGACGGCGAGCCGCTCACCAGCGAACAAAGCCGCATTCTGGAAGCGCAGCTGCGCACGCAAACTGAGTTGCTTAATTCGCTGCTCCAGGGCGGCGATACGCTGATTCTGGAGCTAACCAAGCTGAAAGTCTCCAACGGTCAGCTGGAAGATGCGCTGAAAGAGATCAATGAAGCAACGCATCGCTATCTGTTCTGGACGTCAGACGTCAGCCCGATCGGTTTTTCGTGGCCGCTGGAAATCGTCCACGACCTGCGCCGCCTGGTCTCTCTCGATACCGTCAGCCAGCTTGGCAAAGCCAGCGCCATGATGTTAACCAGTAAGGAGACGCTGCTGCCGCTGTTTGGCGCGCTGATCCTGGTGGGCTTCAGCATCAGCTCGCGCCGTCACTTTACCCGTTTCCTCGAACGCTCCAGCGCCCGCGTCGGCAAAGTCACGCAGGATCATTTCTGGCTCACGCTGCGCACGGTGTTCTGGTCGATTCTGGTGGCCTCTCCCCTCCCCGTACTGTGGATGACGCTGGGCTACGGTCTGCAATCGGCTTGGCCCTTCCCGCTGGCGGTGGCGATCGGCGAAAGCGTCACTGCCACGGTACCGCTGCTGTGGGTGGTGATGGTTTGCGCCACCTTTGCACGTCCGAACGGCCTGTTTATCGCGCATTTCGGCTGGCCGCGCAGTCGCGTCAGCAAAGCCATGCGCTACTACCTGATGAGCATCGGCCTGATCGTGCCGCTGATTATCGCGCTGATCATGTTTGATAATCTTAACGACCGGGAGTTTTCCGCTTCGCTCGGCCGCCTCTGCTTCCTGCTGATTTGCGGGGCGCTGGCGCTGGTCACCCTGAGCCTGAAGCACGCCGGGATCCCGCTTTATCTCGATAAAGCCGGGAACGGCGATAATATGGTTAACCGCATGCTGTGGAACCTGCTGCTCGGAGCGCCGTTAATCGCCATGCTGGCGGCGGCGATCGGCTATCTGGCCACCGCCCAGGCGCTGCTGGCAAGGCTGGAAACCTCCGTTGCTATCTGGTTCCTGCTGCTGGTGGTCTACCACATCATTCGCCGCTGGATGCTGATCCAGCGCCGCCGGCTGGCCTTCGACCGCGCGAAACATCGACGGGCGGAAATTCTCGCTCAGCGTGCTCGCGGGGAAGATGACGTCGCCCATTCCAGCAGTCCTGAGGGTTCCGCAGAGAACGAAGTGAGTGAAATCGATCTCGATGCGATCAGTACGCAGTCCCTGCGCCTGGTCCGTTCGCTGCTGATGCTGATCGCGCTGGTCTCAGTCATCGTCCTGTGGTCAGAAATTCACTCCGCCTTCGGCTTCCTCGAAAATATCTCGTTGTGGGATGTCACCTCGACGGTGCAGGGCGTTGAAAGTCTGGAGCCGATTACCCTCGGCGCCGTGCTGATTGCCATTCTGGTGCTGATTATCACCACCCAGCTGGTGCGAAACTTACCGGCGCTGCTGGAGCTGGCGATTCTGCAGCACCTCGATCTCACCCCGGGGACCGGGTATGCCATCACCACCATCACCAAATATCTGCTGATGCTGATTGGCGGCCTGATGGGCTTCTCGATGATTGGGATTGAATGGGCCAAGCTGCAGTGGCTGGTCGCCGCCCTCGGCGTGGGGCTGGGCTTTGGTCTCCAGGAGATCTTCGCCAACTTTATCTCCGGCCTGATCATCCTGTTTGAAAAGCCGATACGTATTGGCGATACGGTCACGATCCGCGATCTGACCGGCAGCGTCACCCGCATCAATACCCGCGCAACCACCATCAGCGACTGGGACCGTAAAGAGATTATCGTGCCTAACAAGGCCTTCATCACCGAGCAGTTTATCAACTGGTCGCTCTCTGACTCGGTCACTCGCGTGGTGTTAACCATCCCGGCACCGGCGGATGCCAACACCGAAGAGGTCACGCAGATCCTGATCGCCGCCGCCCACCGCTGTTCGCTGGTAATCGATACGCCGGCACCGGAAGCGTTCCTCGTCGACCTGCAGCAGGGGATTCAGATTTTCGAGCTGCGTATCTACGCCGCCGAAATGGGGCATCGCATGCCGCTGCGTCACGAACTCCACCAGCTAATTCTGGCCGGCTACCGCGAACACGGTATCGATATGCCGTTCCCGCCGTTCCAGATGCGTCTGGAAAGCATTGATGGCAGAAAAAGCAGTCGGGCACTGACGTCGGCCGGGAAATCCAGCCGCACGGCGGGGAGTCTGTAAGACCCATCGCGCCGGTACGGCGCGATATCCGTTCCCCCATCACCACGCTTCCCTTAGCCCGTTCGGTAAGGGAAGCGACCGGGCAAATCAGGCGCGATCGACGGTAAAGGCAATCACTTCGCCGATGCTTTCGGCGCCCAGCGCCAGCATCACCACGCGATCGACCCCCAGCGCCACGCCGGAACAGTCCGGCAGTCCGGCGGCCAGCGCATCAAGCAGATTCCGATCGATAGGCTGCTGCGGCAGGCCGCGAGCCGCTCGTTTGCGGTTATCCTGCTCGAAACGCTGCTGCTGTTCACGCGCGTCGGTCAGCTCGTGGAAACCATTCGCCAGCTCAATACCCTTGTAATAGACCTCAAAGCGCTCCGCCACGCGGTGATCTTCGGTGCTGATTTGCGCCAGAGACGCCTGACTGGCCGGGAAGTGATAGACAAAGGTCGGGCGATCTTTACCAATATGCGGCTCGACGCCCATGGTAAACAGCAGCTGCAGCAAGGTATCCCGGTCTTCTTCCGTGTCGGCAATGTTGCTCAGATCGAGCTTCGCCGCCGCTTCACGCAGCTGCGTCTTATCGGCCGACAGCGGATCAAGCTCAAGATGACGCAGGAACGCCTGCTGATACGAGAGGCTTTCCGCCGGCTGGCACTCCAGCACCTGCTGAAGCAAGTCATCGACTTCGTTAATCAGCCGATACATGTCATAGCACGGACGATACCACTCCAGCATCGTGAATTCCGGATTGTGGTGACGCCCCATCTCTTCATTGCGGAAGCTACGACACAGCTGGAACACCGGGCCACAGCCCGCGGCCAGCAGGCGCTTCATATGGTATTCCGGGCTGGTCATCAGATAGAGATCCATCCCCTGCGAATAGCCAGGGCCGACGAAACGGGTCTGGAACGGAAACATGTGAATATCCGTCACGGTTGCCTGACTCATGCAAGGCGTCTCCACCTCCAGCACGCCGCGATCGCTAAAGAAACGGCGAATTTCCGCCATTATCGCCGCGCGTTTCAACAGGTTTGGAATGGACGCGCTCGGCTGCCAGGTTGCCGTCTCGCTCATGTTACTTTCTCCGATTTCATACAAGGGCACGAAGTCTACTCGTAACCGTCGGGTGAAACAAATTTTGTGCGAACCGGCCCCCCTGTGACCGACGGGAAAGGTGTTGCCGAAGAGAATTCATCACCAGAACTGATAAACCGGCGCACATATTGACAAAAAAATCGAACACATCAATTTTCCCCATCAACCCTACGGCTATACTCCTTTACCTATAAAGGAGCAGTGATACTTTTTCGCCAGTCCGGCGGCGAAATATACAAAAACTGGAGGAATGTCGTGCAAACTTTTCAAGCCGATCTTGCTGTTATTGGCGCTGGCGGAGCTGGTCTTCGCGCCGCTATTGCCGCGGCGCAGGCAAATCCACATGCCAAAATCGCACTGATTTCAAAAGTCTATCCCATGCGCAGCCATACCGTTGCGGCCGAGGGAGGTTCTGCTGCCGTTGCACAGGATCATGACAGCTTTGAGTACCATTTTCACGACACCGTCGCCGGTGGCGACTGGCTCTGCGAGCAGGATGTCGTCGATTACTTTGTCCACCACTGCCCCACGGAAATGACCCAGCTTGAGCAGTGGGGATGTCCGTGGAGCCGCCGTCCGGACGGTAGCGTCAACGTGCGCCGCTTCGGGGGGATGAAAATCGAACGTACGTGGTTTGCCGCCGATAAGACCGGCTTCCATATGCTGCATACCCTGTTCCAGACCTCCCTCCAGTTCCCCCAAATCCAACGCTTCGATGAACACTTCGTCCTCGACATTCTGGTCGACGATGGTCAGGCCCGTGGCCTGGTGGCGATGAATATGATGGAAGGTTCGCTGGTCCAAATCCGCGCAAATGCGGTGGTTATGGCGACCGGCGGCGCGGGACGTGTTTATCGCTACAACACCAACGGCGGCATCGTTACCGGCGACGGGATGGGCATGGCGCTGAGCCACGGCGTACCGCTGCGCGATATGGAGTTTGTTCAGTATCACCCAACCGGCCTGCCCGGCTCCGGCATTCTGATGACGGAAGGCTGTCGCGGTGAAGGCGGTATTCTGGTTAACAAAAATGGCTACCGCTATCTGCAGGATTACGGCATGGGTCCGGAAACGCCGCTGGGTGAGCCTAAAAACAAATATATGGAGCTCGGTCCGCGCGACAAAGTCTCCCAGGCCTTCTGGCACGAATGGCGTAAAGGTAACACCATCCCGACGCCGCGCGGCGACGTGGTCTATCTCGACCTGCGGCATCTCGGTGAGAAAAAGCTGCTTGAACGCCTGCCGTTTATCTGCGAGCTGGCCAAAGCCTATGTCGGCGTTGACCCGGTGAAAGAGCCGATTCCGGTCCGTCCGACCGCCCACTACACGATGGGCGGCATTGAAACCGACCAGCAGTGTGAAACGCGGATTAAAGGCCTGTTCGCGGTTGGCGAATGTTCTTCCGTCGGCCTGCATGGCGCCAACCGCCTCGGCTCCAACTCGCTGGCAGAGCTGGTGGTATTTGGCCGCCTCGCCGGTGAACAAGCGATGAAGCGCGCCGCACAAGCCGGTGAAATGAACGTTGCGGCGCTGGACGCGCAGGCCGCCGATGTAGAAAAACGGCTGAAAGATCTCGTTAATCAGGAAGGTAACGAGAACTGGGCGAAAATTCGCGATGAAATGGGGCTGTCGATGGAAGAAGGCTGCGGTATCTATCGCACGCCGGAACTGATGCAGAAAACCATCGATAAGCTGGCGGAGTTGCAGGAGCGCTTTAAGCGCGTGCGCATTACCGACAACTCCAGCGTCTTCAACACCGACCTGCTCTACACCATCGAGCTGGGCCATGGCCTGAACGTTGCCGAATGTATGGCGCACTCCGCTATTGCACGTAAAGAGTCACGCGGCGCGCACCAGCGCCTGGATGAAGGCTGCACCGAACGTGATGATGTCAATTTCCTCAAACATACGCTGGCTTTCCGCGATGCAGATGGCACCACACGCCTGGAGTACGGCGAGGTGAAAATCACCACTCTGCCGCCGGCGAAACGCGTATATGGCGCAGAAGCGGAAGCAGCCGAGAAGAAGGAGACGGCAAATGGCTGAGATGAAGAACCTCAAAATTGAAGTGGTGCGCTACAACCCGGAAGTGGACGCCGCACCGCACAGCGCGTTCTATGAAGTGCCTTATGATGAGCAAACCTCGCTGCTCGACGCGCTGGGTTACATCAAAGATAACCTTGCGCCGGACCTCAGCTATCGCTGGTCCTGCCGCATGGCGATCTGCGGTTCCTGTGGGATGATGGTCAATAAAGTGCCGAAACTGGCCTGTAAAACTTTCCTGCGCGAATACACCAAGGGCATTAAGGTTGAGGCGCTGGCCAACTTCCCGATTGAGCGCGATCTGGTGGTCGATATGACCCACTTTATCGAGAGCCTGGAGGCCATTAAGCCCTATATTATTGGCAACCAGCGCACACCGGATCAGGGGCCAAACAAGCAAACTCCGGCGCAAATGGCCAAATACCATCAGTTCTCCGGCTGTATCAACTGCGGCCTGTGCTACGCCGCCTGCCCGCAGTTTGGTCTTAATCCGGAGTTTATCGGCCCGGCGGCCATCACCCTCGCCCATCGCTACAACGAAGACAGTCGCGACCACGGCAAGAAGGAGCGCATGGCGCAGCTTAACGGTCAGAACGGCGTCTGGACCTGTACCTTCGTGGGCTATTGCTCGGAAGTCTGTCCGAAGCATGTCGATCCGGCAGCCGCCATTCAGCAGGGCAAGGTAGAAAGCTCGAAAGACTTTCTTATCGCGACCCTGAAACCACGCTAAGGAGTGCATGATGACGACTAAACGCAAACCCTACGTGCGGCCGATGACGTCCACCTGGTGGAAAAAACTGCCGTTTTATCGCTTCTATATGGTGCGTGAAGGAACCGCAGTGCCAACGGTATGGTTCAGTATCGTGCTGATTTACGGTCTGTTTGCCCTGAAGCATGGCGCAGAAAGCTGGGCTGGCTATGTAGGCTTCCTGCAAAACCCGGTGGTGGTGGTCCTGAACCTGATCACCCTGTGTGCCGCCCTGCTGCACACAAAAACCTGGTTTGAGCTGGCGCCGAAAGCCGCCAATATCATTATTAAGGGTGAAAAAATGGGGCCAGAGCCGGTGATTAAAGGGCTTTGGGTGGTGACCGCGCTGGTGACCGTGGTGATCCTGTTTGTTGCCCTGTTCTGGTAAGGAGGCTGAAATGATCAATCCCAACCCGAAACGTTCCGATGAACCGGTATTCTGGGGGCTGTTTGGCGCAGGTGGCATGTGGGGCGCGATTGTCGCTCCGGTCATGGTGCTACTGGTCGGTATTCTGCTGCCGCTAGGCCTGGCGCCAGGCGATGCATTCAGCTACGAACGCGTGCTGGGCTTTGCCCAGAGCTTTGTGGGCCGCGCCTTTATCTTCCTGATGATCGTCCTGCCGCTGTGGTGCGGGCTACACCGCATCCATCACGCCATGCACGATCTGAAAATTCACGTTCCGAATGGTAAGTGGGTCTTCTACGGCCTGGCCGCGATCCTGACCGTTGTGACGCTGATTGGCGTGTTATTCATTTAACCTCCCTGAAGCCCGGTAGCATTCTGTTATCGGGCTCTCTTTTGCAGAAAATATCCCCACTTTTCTCCAGACAGAATCTACACTTAGCTAAAAAGCCAGCAAGGAAAATGCTATGCGTGTGCTGCCTGTTATTGCGGTTGTTGCCGCCTCGTTTCTGCTTGTTGCCTGTAGCACGCCAACGCCGCCACCAGGCGTAACGGTGGTCAGTCCATTTGATACCCAGCGCTATCTCGGCACCTGGTATGAAATAGCCCGCTTCGACCATCAGTTTGAAAGTGGTCTTGAAAAAGTGACCGCCACCTACAGCCTGCGCGATGATGGCGGACTAGATGTGGTAAACAAAGGCTATAACCCCGACCGGGGCATGTGGCAGAAAACCGATGGCGTGGCCTACTTCACCGGCCAGCCTACCCGAGCAGCGCTGAAAGTCTCCTTTTTCGGCCCTTTCTACGGCGGCTACAACGTGATCGCCCTGGATAAAGATTATCGCTACGCGCTGGTCTGCGGGCCAGACCGCGATTATCTCTGGCTACTGGCCCGCTCGCCGAAAGTCTCACCGGAAGTGAAACAGCAGATGCTGGACATCGCCACCCGACAGGGCTTCGACGTCAGCAAACTTATCTGGGTTAACCAGCGCTATTAGTCAGTGCGCGCTGATTTTCAGCCCGATAATACCGACAACGATACACGCCAGGCTGGCAATACGCATGGCGCTGGCGGACTCGCCCAGCAGGACGATCCCGGTGATCGCCGCGCCTACTGCGCCAATTCCCGTCCACACCGCATAGGCGGTGCCGACAGGCAGCGTTTTCATCGCCCATGACAGCAGCGCCATGCTAAGTACCATAGCCACAATCGTGATCACGCTTGGCACCAGGCGACTAAAACCGTGGGTGTATTTCAGACCAACCGCCCAGACCACTTCCAGCAGACCGGCGATAAACAAGATAAACCAGGACACAAAACCCCCTTGATGGGGCCGTCCCCGAATGCGATACGCTTACAGGTCGTCCCGTAAGGTGTGGATGAAAGCACGGAGATTATAACCAGCAGCAGGGACGATGGAAAGAACGGTACGGCCAGTCACCGTACCGTCAGGGTCTATTGCTGAGCTTTTGTCGCAGCCCCAGAAATGGCACTGCCGCCTTCTGAAATATCCTGACCCACACCACGTGTTGTATTACATGCGGTCAGCACAGAAGAGAGGGCCAAAACCGTAAAGAACGCTGCAATTGCTTTTTTCACCATAATGTCATCCTTATTACCAGTTTTAGTTATCGTGCCCTATAAGCATAGACAACCTGACCCAGGATGGCGGAATCTCAGCGTTTTTTAAGAGAAAAGGAGAGAATTAGCGGAAGGTGTAAGCGAAACGGTACAGCGAAGCGGTGATCAAAGCAAAAGATCGGCCAAAAAGGCGCTTAGCTGACCGCACGCGAAATCGCATGCCCCAGCCCCTGGATGTCTTCGCCAACGCCGCGGGCGGTATTGCATCCGGTAAGCAACGTTGCGCTCAGAGAGAGCACCAGCAGAAGTTTTATCGCGTTGTTCATCTTCCCTGCCTGCGGTTAATGACCTGCGGTTTCCCTAACGGCTATTTCCTTAACGGCTATAGCAGGCGCAGCACGCTGCTGCGCCAACCCTCTATGGCATGAATTACTTCACGCGGGATACGTATTCGCCAGAGCGGGTATCCACTTTGATGACTTCGCCAATCTGAACGAACAGCGGAACTTTAACCACTGCGCCAGTAGACAGCGTCGCCGGTTTACCGCCGGTACCTGCGGTATCGCCTTTCAGGCCCGGATCGGTTTCCACGATTTCCAGCTCAACGAAGTTCGGCGGGGTGACGGAGATAGGCTGGCCGTTCCACAGGGTCACGATGCACTCAGCCTGATCCAGCAGCCATTTTGCGTTATCGCCTACGGCTTTCGCATCGGCAGCCAGCTGTTCGAAAGTGGAGTTGTTCATGAAGTGATAGAACTCACCGTCGTTGTACAGGTAGGTCAGGTTCATATCAACAACGTCTGCGCCTTCGGCGGAATCGGTAGATTTGAAGGTTTTCTCTACGCGAGTCCCGGTCAGCAGACGGCGCAGCTTAACGCGGGCAAAAGCCTGGCCTTTGCCTGGTTTTACGAATTCACTGGCTTCAACGGCATAAGGTTCGCCGTCCATCATGATTTTAAGACCGGCACGAAAATCGTTGCTATAGTAAGTCGCCATAAGGCCCTCTAAATTTGTTAATTGGTAGCTAAGCCACAAAATGGCGCATATTGTAACCCTAAATACCCCATCCAGAGAAGATTGGTTAACGCAACTTGCAGATGTTGTGACCAGTCCCGATGAACTGCTGCATCTTTTAAATGTAGACGCTGACGCGAACCTGCTGGCGGGACGCGAGGCAAAACGCCTCTTCGCCCTGCGCGTGCCGCGGGCATTTATCGCCCGTATGGAGCAGGGGAATCCCAACGATCCCCTGCTTCGTCAGGTACTTACCTCGCAAGATGAGTTTATTTCAGCACCGGGTTTTTCCACCGATCCGCTGGAAGAACAGCACAGCGTGGTACCCGGTCTGCTGCATAAATACCGCAACCGGGCGCTGCTGCTGGTCAAGGGCGGCTGCGCGGTAAATTGCCGCTATTGCTTCCGCAGACACTTCCCTTATGCCGAAAATCAAGGCAATAAGCGTAACTGGCAGGCGGCGCTGGAGTACATTGCCGCGCATCCGCAGCTCGATGAAATTATTTTTTCCGGCGGCGACCCGCTGATGGCGAAAGATCATGAGCTGGACTGGCTGCTCACCCAGCTGGAAGCTATCCCGCATATTAAGCGTCTGCGCATTCACAGCCGCCTGCCTGTCGTCATCCCGGCGCGGATTACCGATGCGCTGGCCGCACGCTTTGCCAGCTCATCGCTGCAGGTGCTGCTGGTCAATCATATTAACCACGCCAATGAAATTGATGCCGATTTCCGCGCTGCGATGGCGCGCTTGCGTCAAGCCGGTGTCACGCTGTTGAATCAAAGCGTTCTGCTGCGCGGCGTCAACGACAATGCACACACGCTGGCCGCTCTGAGCAATGCCCTGTTCGATGCTGGCGTCATGCCTTATTACCTGCACGTGCTGGATAAAGTCCAGGGCGCGGCCCATTTTATGGTCGAAGATGAAGAGGCCCGGGCCATTATGCGCGAACTGCTGACGTTGGTTTCAGGTTATATGGTACCAAGACTGGCACGGGAAATCGGCGGTGAGCCAAGTAAGACGCCGCTGGATTTGGGCTTAAAACAACATTCGTGAAAAGGTCTGCCGGGGAAAAGCTGGCAGACCTCCGATTCACAGCCTGACTGAACGCGCGGAGATCGCCCGAGCCTCTCTTACCCTCGTCGGAAGAGGCCCGGAATCACATCAGTTCGGGCACTTATAGACCTGGCCGTTCATTTCGCTATCGGTTGGCACAAAGCTCGACAGCAGGTTCTGCGTCGGGCTGCTCACGCCATAAATCACGTTGCCGCCCATCGCCGCAGCCTGGTTGCGCAGCGCGTTAGCTGCACCACGCATGGAGCCGCCTTCATCACCGTTCTGCCCGGACAGCCAGTTGCTCTGCTTGCCCGTCGCGGTCCCCAACAGCTGGCAATCCGCACCCGGCTTATCTTCAACAAAGCGTACGCTCTGTCCGCCTGAGCTCAGTTCGTTGCTGGAACTGCAACCCGCTAACAATAATGCTGCGCCGACAATCCCTGCTAAATATCTTACCTGCATGTTATTCCCCATGATCAATGAGCTGGACGCGCTGGCCCGGATGTACACCTTATACTAAAAAGATGAGAAAAAGAAAAACCCCCGAGCATTTCTGCCCGGGGGTTTCTTTGTTTCTAAGGGGTATAGCGCACGATTACATCATGCCGCCCATACCGCCCATGCCACCCATGCCGCCAGCAGCGCCTAAATCGGCTGCGTCGCTTTTCGGCAGGTCGGTCACCATGCACTCGGTGGTGATCATCAGACCAGCAACGGATGCAGCGTACTGCAGAGCAGAACGAGTCACTTTAGTCGGGTCCAGGATACCGAAGTCGATCATGTTGCCGTATTCTTCAGTTGCCGCGTTATAACCGTAGTTGCCTTCACCCGCTTTCACGTTGTTAGCAACAACAGACGGCTCTTCGCCGGCGTTGGACACGATCTGACGCAGCGGAGCTTCCATTGCGCGCAGCGCAACTTTGATACCGACGTTCTGATCTTCGTTCTGAGCGGTCAGGCCAGCCAGTTTAGCGGCAACGCGAACCAGCGCAACACCACCACCAGCAACAACACCTTCTTCTACCGCAGCACGGGTTGCGTGCAGAGCATCGTCAACGCGCGCTTTTTTCTCTTTCATTTCAACTTCGGTAGCTGCACCGACTTTGATTACCGCAACGCCGCCAGCCAGTTTCGCTACGCGCTCCTGCAGTTTTTCACGGTCGTAGTCAGAAGTCGCTTCTTCGATCTGCTTACGGATCTGAGCAACGCGGCCCTGAATTGCGCCTTCTTCACCCACGCCATCGATGATGGTGGTGGTGTCTTTGTTGATCACAACGCGTTTTGCCTGACCCAGGTCTTCCAGAGTCGCTTTTTCCAGCTCCATACCGATCTCTTCTGAGATAACGGTACCGCCAGTCAGGGTAGCGATGTCCTGCAGCATAGCTTTACGACGGTCGCCGAAGCCCGGTGCTTTAACAGCAGCGACTTTCACGATACCGCGCATGGTGTTGACCACCAGAGTTGCCAGCGCTTCGCCTTCAACGTCTTCAGCGATGATAACCAGCGGCTTGCCTGCTTTCGCAACGGCTTCCAGAACCGGCAGCATTTCGCGGATGTTGGAGACTTTTTTGTCAGCCAGCAGGATGAACGGGCTTTCCAGTTCAACAGCGCCAGTTTCCGGCTTGTTGATGAAATACGGGGAGAGGTAGCCGCGGTCGAACTGCATACCTTCAACGACGTCCAGTTCGTCTTCCAGACCGGTACCGTCTTCAACGGTGATAACGCCTTCTTTACCGACTTTGTCCATCGCTTCCGCGATCAGTTTACCTACGGTTTCATCGGAGTTAGCGGAGATGGTACCAACCTGAGCAATAGCTTTAGAGTCGGAGCACGGTACGGAGAGCGTTTTCAGTTCTTCAACGGCAGCCACGACAGCTTTGTCGATACCGCGTTTCAGATCCATCGGGTTCATGCCAGCAGCAACGGCTTTCAGGCCTTCTGCGATGATAGCCTGAGCCAGTACGGTTGCGGTGGTGGTACCGTCGCCTGCAGCGTCGTTCGCTTTAGAGGCAACTTCTTTCACCATCTGCGCACCCATGTTTTCGAACTTGTCTTCCAGCTCGATTTCACGCGCTACGGAAACACCATCTTTGGTGATGGTCGGTGCACCGAAAGATTTATCCAGAACCACGTTACGGCCTTTCGGGCCCAGGGTCACTTTCACTGCATCTGCCAGTACGTTCACGCCGCGCAGCATTTTTACACGAGCGTCGTTACCGAATTTTACGTCTTTAGCTGCCATTTTTTCTATTCCTCAAATTCGTTCAGTTTCGCGCGCGAATTACGCTTCAACAATTGCCAGAATGTCGCTTTCAGACATGATCAGCACTTCTTCATTGTCGATTTTTTCAGATTTCACACCGTAGCCGTCGTTGAAAATAACGATGTCGCCAACTTTAACGTCCAGCGGCTGCACAGTTCCGTTTTCCAGGATGCGGCCCTTACCGACAGCGATGATTTCGCCACGAGTTGATTTGGCTGCCGCAGAACCGGTCAGAACGATGCCGCCTGCAGATTTGGTTTCAACTTCTTTACGTTTGACGATCACACGATCATGTAACGGACGAATACTCATTGATAGCTCTCCTTTGAGAAAGTCATTATCAGTTATGGGTGACACCGGCCCGTATACGGTTTTCCGGCTAGTGCCTGAGAGATGGGGGTGGGTTTTCGCGCTTCAAGGGGGGAAGTTAAAAAAAAATTTTCCGCGTGCGCTAACGCACAGAAACAGATGCAGGTCTGCCACCGTCATAAGCAAAAACGATTGTGATACCATCGATCTTTTGTCACGGCAGGATGGCATCATGAGTGGTTTAAAACAGGAGTTAGGTCTGGCTCAGGGAGTGGGGCTGCTTTCTACGTCGCTACTTGGCACCGGCGTTTTCGCCGTTCCCGCTCTTGCCGCGCTGGTTGCGGGAGATAACAGCCTGTGGGCGTGGCCCGCGCTTATTCTGCTGGTCTTCCCGATCGCGATCGTCTTTGCCGTTCTTGGTCGCCACTTCCCCAGCGCGGGCGGCGTGGCGCACTTCGTCAATATGGCGTTTGGTGGCCATATGGAACGCGTCACCGGCTGGCTGTTCCTGTCGGTCATTCCGGTTGGGCTACCGGCGGCGCTGCATATCGCCACCGGCTTCGGTCAGGCGTTGTTTGGCTGGCACGACAGCCAGCTGCTGCTCGCGGAGCTGGGTACGCTGGCCATCGTCTGGTGGGTCGGGTCGCGGGGCGCAAGCTCCAGCGCGAATCTACAAACGCTGGTAGCAGTTCTGATCGTCGCGCTGATCGCCGCTATCTGGTGGCGCGGCGGGATTAGCCCGGCGCAAATTCCCTTTCCGGCGCCGGAAGATATCGATCGCTCCCGGCTTTTTGCCGCCCTGTCGGTGATGTTCTGGTGTTTCGTCGGCCTTGAAGCCTTCGCCCACCTGGCATCGGAATTTAAACGCCCGGAGCGCGATTTTCCCCGTGCGCTAATGATCGGTCTGCTGCTGGCGGGCTCCGTTTACTGGGCCTGTACCGTACTGGTCCTGCATTTTCACGCCTTCGGCAGCGATATGGCCGCCGCCGCATCGCTGCCCAATATCGTGGTGCGTCTGTTTGGCGTGCAGGCGCTGTGGATCGCCTGCGTCATTGGCTATCTTGCCTGCTTCGCCAGCCTCAATATCTATATTCAGAGCTTTGCCCGTCTGGTCTGGTCGCAGGCGCAATACAAGCCAGAAAGCTACCTCGCCCGCCTCTCGCCGCAGCAAATCCCACGCAATGCGCTCAACGTGGTGCTGGGCTGCTGTGTCATCAGCACGCTAGGCATCTACTGGCTGGATATCGACCTTGATGCGCTGATCGTCTATGCCAACGGCATCTTTATTATGATTTATCTGCTGTGCATGCTGGCGGGCTGCCGGTTGCTGCGGGGGCGCTATCGGGTTCTGGCGTTCATCGGGAGCCTGCTCTGCCTGTTGTTACTGGCGATGGTCGGCTGGAAAAGCCTGTACGCCCTGCTGGTTATGGCCGCGCTGTGGCTGTGGCTGCCAAAGCGCCGTGCGGCAGCACTGCCCTCCCCTCATCGGAAATGAAACATCGCATAAAAAAAGCCGGATAGCGCAACGCATATCCGGCTCATCATCTTTATTACCGTATCAGACCGGCCATGCCGGGGCTGATGGCTTAGCGGTCGTCTTTGTGATCCAGACGGTCACGCTCTTCATCTTTGCGCTGGTACTCCCCGTCAAAGGTCTCACCGCATCCGGTTCCGGCGCTAAAACCACCGCCGGGCATCCGGCTAAAGCGCAGGTGCGGCATCAGCTTCAGGGTCAGGTGTTTTTGCACCGGCGGCAGCAGGAGCAGCAGGCCGAGGAAATCGGTAAAGAACCCCGGCAGCAAGAGCAGCAGACCGGCAATAATCAGCGATACGCTTTTAATCATTTCTGCAGCCGGGCTTTCACCAGCCGCCATTTTCTGCTGCATCAGCATAAAGTTTTTAAAGCCCTGGTTGCGCACCAGCGACATACCGACCACCGAGCTAAAGATCACCAGAATCAGCGTCAACAGAACGCCAAGCACGTGAGCCACCTGGATAAAGATCGATATCTCAATGTAAACGTATAAAAAAATGGCAATAAACGGAATCCAACGCACTGGCGTCTCCTTCATTAGCGGGGTTCACTATCGGCCCCCGCAGTCATCGGTGTGCTTTTCGCATCACATCAATATTGGGCTAAAACAGCGCATTTCAATCGGCAGAAGCGCTTATTTTTTCAAGAACGGCAAAGCGGTGACTCATTTCACAGATTAATAATTCTTATACCCTTCTCGACATAATAAGTGATCAAGGTTGCTGACATTCGCTATCATCAGCATATGATCGTGGGCACCGGGCCGATTAAGGAAATAATCTTCGGCAAGAAAATGCGCAAAATCCCATAAATTCTGCGTATTTGGTGAATTCATTGGCAGCTTGAAAAAGAAGGTTCACATGTTAAACAACATTCGTATCGAAGAAGACCTGTTGGGTACCAGGGAAGTTCCAGCTGACGCCTACTATGGTGTTCATACTCTGAGAGCGATTGAAAACTTCTACATCAGCAATAGCAAAATCAGCGATATCCCTGAGTTCGTGCGCGGCATGGTGATGGTCAAAAAGGCCGCCGCGATGGCCAACAAGGAACTGCAAACCATTCCTAAAAGCGTCGCGAACACCATTATTGCCGCATGCGATGAAGTTCTGAATAACGGTAAATGCATGGACCAGTTCCCGGTTGATGTGTTCCAGGGCGGTGCAGGCACTTCCGTCAACATGAACACCAACGAAGTGCTGGCCAACATTGGCCTTGAGCTGATGGGTCATCAGAAAGGTGAATACCAGTACCTGAACCCGAACGACCACGTTAACAAATGCCAGTCCACCAACGATGCCTACCCGACCGGTTTCCGTATCGCGGTTTATGCGTCCCTGCTGAAATTAACCGACGCCATCAACCAGCTGGGTGACGGTTTCCAGAATAAAGCCGTCGAATTCCAGGATGTCCTGAAAATGGGGCGTACCCAGCTGCAGGACGCCGTGCCGATGACGCTCGGCCAGGAGTTCCACGCGTTTAATGTGCTGCTGAATGAAGAAATCAAAAGCATTCTGCGTACCGGAGAACTGCTGCTCGAAGTTAACCTCGGCGCCACCGCCATCGGTACGCGCCTGAATACACCGGATGGCTACCAGCAGCTGGCGGTACAAAAACTGGCGGAAGTCAGCGGCCTGCCGGTGGTTCCGGCGGAAGATCTGATTGAAGCCACCTCCGACTGCGGCGCCTACGTGATGGTACACAGCTCGCTGAAGCGTCTGGCGGTGAAACTGTCCAAAATCTGTAACGACCTGCGCCTGCTCTCTTCCGGCCCGCGCGCGGGTCTGAACGAAATCAACCTGCCAGAGCTGCAGGCGGGTTCATCGATCATGCCGGCGAAAGTTAACCCGGTCGTCCCGGAAGTGGTCAACCAGGTCTGCTTCAAGGTCATTGGCAACGACACCACGGTGACCATGGCCTCGGAAGCCGGTCAGCTGCAGCTGAACGTCATGGAGCCGGTTATTGGCCAGGCGATGTTTGAATCTATCCACATCCTGACTAACGCCTGCTATAACCTGCTGGAAAAATGCATTAACGGCATTACCGCCAACAAAGCGGTGTGCGAAGGCTATGTGTATAACTCCATCGGTATCGTCACCTATCTCAACCCGTTTATCGGCCACCACAATGGCGATATTGTCGGCAAGATTTGCGCCGAAACCGGCAAGAGCGTAAGGGAAGTGGTTCTGGAGCGTGGATTACTGACCGAAGCGGAACTGGACGATATTTTCTCGCCACAAAACCTGATGCATCCGGCCTATAAAGCGAAGCGTTATACCGATGAAAGCGAACAGTAAGCTTTCAGGTTAAACTACCCAGAGGCATGTCAGCAATGACATGCCTTTTTTGCATTTTTAGGTTTACTAAATCACAACAATTCAATATCAACTTGTTAAAAAACAAGGAAGGCGTATATGTTTGGTGCAGAACTCGTGATTGTCCTGCTGGCGATTTACCTGGGAGCCAGGCTCGGCGGTATCGGCATCGGCTTTGCCGGTGGTCTGGGCGTCCTCGTCCTGACGCTCCTCTTTCAAATCAAACCTGGCGCGATTCCCTTCGACGTCATTGAAATCATCATGGCGGTTATCGCCGCTATTGCCGCAATGCAGGTGGCCGGAGGCATGGATTATCTGGTCAGCCTTGCCGAGCGTATGCTCAGACGCCATCCGAAATACATTACCTTCCTTGCTCCGCTGGTCACCTGGTTTATGACCGTGCTGGCGGGAACCGGTCATACCGCGTTCTCTACCCTGCCGGTCATTACCGAGGTCGCCAAAGAACAGGGCATTCGCCCGTCCCGTCCGCTTTCTATCGCCGTCGTCGCCTCGCAGATTGCCATTACCGCCTCGCCGATTTCCGCTGCGGTGGTCTTTTTTGCCGGGATCCTCGAGCCGCTGGGCGTGAGCTATCTGACGCTGCTGGCCATCTGTATTCCGGTGACGCTGATTGCGGTAATGATCACCGCGGTGGTCTGTAACTTCCTCGGCTGCGAACTGAAAGACGATCCGATTTATCAGGAACGTCTGGCAAAAGGTGAAGTGAAGCTGCGCGGGAGCCAGGTTTTCGAGCTGAAACCTCATGCAAAGCGTTCGGTGCTGCTGTTTCTGATCGGCATCGTGGCGGTCATGTTCTACGCGACCGCCATCAGCGATACCGTCGGGCTGATTCAGAACCCGGTGCTGCCGCGTAACGAAGCGATCGTGGTGTTCATGCTGACCATCGCCACGTTGATTAGCGTCACCTGCAAAATCGACACCAGCGAAGTGCTCAACGCCAGCACCTTTAAATCCGGGATGAGCGCCTGCGTCTGCGTCCTGGGCGTCGCCTGGCTGGGCGATACCTTCGTCAAAGCGCATATCACCGACATCCAGACCGTAGCCGGCGACCTGCTGCACAACTATCCGTGGCTGCTGGCGGTAGTGCTGTTCTTCGCCGCGACCCTGCTCTACTCCCAGGCCGCAACCACCAAAGCGCTGATGCCGGCTGCGCTGCTGCTTGGCGTCACCCCGCTGACCGCCATCGCCTCGTTTGCTGCCGTCTCCGCGCTGTTCGTGCTGCCAACCTATCCTACGCTGCTGGCGGCGGTCGAAATGGACGACACCGGGTCAACGCGTATCGGCAAGTATGTCTTTAACCATGCGTTCCTGATCCCAGGGGTGATTGCCATCACCCTGTGCGTCATTCTGGGTTTCATTATCGGCGGCATCATGCTGTAAATCTGCTTAAATTCGGGCCAGTTTCCTGGCCCGTTTCATTATTCCCCTCATCGTGCGTGCTATAGTGCCTCTTTTCGCTGATACGAGGTTCACGATGACTACGCCTGATGCTGTTGTTGTTCTCTGTACCGCGCCGGATGAAGCCACCGCCCAGGATCTGGCGGCCAAAGTGCTGGCCGAAAAGCTCGCCGCCTGTGCCACACTTCTGCCTGGAGCGACATCGCTCTACTACTGGGAAGGCAAGCTGGAGCAGGAGTATGAAGTGCAAATGCTGCTGAAAACCGACCGGGCTCACCAGCAGGCGTTACTGGATTGCCTGAAGTCCCATCACCCGTATCAAACCCCCGAATTACTGGTTTTACCCGTCACTCACGGAGACACTGATTACCTCTCATGGCTCAACGCATCATTACGCTGATTCTGCTGCTCTGCAGCACATCCGCTTTCGCCGGCTTATTTGACGCCCCCGGGCGCTCTGACTTTGTTCCCGCAGACCAGGCTTTTGCCTTTGATTTCCAGCAGAGCCAGCGGGACGTCAACCTGACCTGGCAAATCAAAGAGGGTTACTACCTCTACCGCCAGCAGATAAAACTGACGCCGGCGAATGCCACCCTCGCCGCATCGGCGCTACCGCCCGGCACGTGGCATGAGGATGAGTTTTACGGCAAGAGTGAGATTTACCGCCAGCGGCTCACCATCCCGGTCACGCTGAGCGAGGCGGAACAAGGCGCGACGCTCACCGTGACATATCAGGGCTGCGCCGATGCGGGTTTCTGCTATCCGCCGGAGACAAAAGTGGTGCCGCTTCGCACGGTACTGGCCGTATCCAACGGCGAGTCGGTCCCCGCCCATCCGGCGCTCCCCTCGTCCGGGCAACCCAAATTTAATCCGCCGCTGCCGGTTGAAAAGCGTCCTGAGCTGGCGACCAAACCCGAGCAGCCTGCCCGGCAGGAGAAGAGCGACGCCGGCGAGAATGCGCCAGCCAGCCTGCCCTTCTCCGCGCTATGGGCGCTGCTGATAGGTATCGGTATCGCCTTCACGCCGTGCGTGCTGCCGATGTATCCGCTGATCTCGGGTATTGTCCTCGGCGGAAAACAGCGACTCTCTACCGGGCGAGCGCTGCTGCTGGCCTTTATCTACGTGCAGGGGATGGCGCTCACCTATACCGCGCTGGGACTGGTGGTCGCCGCCGCCGGTTTGCAGTTTCAGGCGGCGTTGCAGCATCCGTACGTACTGATTGGCCTGTCTGCGGTCTTTATCCTGCTGGCGCTGTCGATGTTTGGTCTGTTCACGCTGCAGCTGCCCTCATCGCTGCAAACCCGCCTGACGCTGATGAGCAACAAACGCCAGGGCGGTTCACCCGGCGGCGTCTTTGCGATGGGAGCCATTGCCGGACTGATCTGTTCGCCCTGCACCACCGCGCCGCTGAGCGCCATCCTGCTGTATATTGCCCAGAGCGGCAACCTGTGGCTCGGCGGCGGCACGCTGTATTTGTATGCGCTGGGCATGGGGTTGCCGCTGATCCTGGTCACCGTATTTGGCAACCGTCTGTTGCCGAAGAGCGGCCCGTGGATGAGCCATGTGAAGACCGCATTCGGTTTTGTGATCCTGGCGCTTCCGGTCTTTTTGCTGGAGCGTATCGTCGGCGAACCCTGGGGCCTGCGCCTGTGGTCGCTGCTGGGCGTGGCCTTCTTTAGCTGGGCTTTTATTACCGCGCTCGGCGCATCCCGCCCCTGGCTGCGCCTCGTGAAAATCATCATGCTCGGTGCGGCGCTGGTCAGCGCACGTCCGCTGCAGGACTGGGCTTTTGGCGAGCCGGTAGCCCGGCAGCAGTCACCGCTGTCCTTTACGCGGATCGGTAACGTCGCGGAGCTCGACCAGGCGCTGGCGCAGGCAAAGGGTAAACCGGTTATGCTCGACCTGTACGCCGACTGGTGCGTCGCCTGCAAAGAGTTCGAAAAATACACCTTTAGCACGACCGAAGTACAACAGGCCCTGAAAGAGACCGTTCTGTTGCAGATAGACGTGACGAAGAACAGCGCCGAGGATGTGGCTCTGCTGAAACACCTGAAGGTGCTCGGCTTGCCGACCATTCTGTTCTTTAACAGGCAGGGCGAAGAGCAGCCCGCGCAGCGCGTCACCGGGTTTATGGATGCGGCGACATTCAGCGCCCATTTGCACGATTGGCAACCGTGAACGACACTTTAGGAGGAAAAATGGAGGAGAAGACCGTGCAACGTGAAGATGTCCTGGGTGAAGCCATACAAATTCTCGAAATTGAAGGTATTGCCAACACCACGCTGGAAATGGTCGCCGAACGCGTCTCTTACCCGCTCGCTGACCTCAAGCGTTTCTGGCCCGATCGTGAAGCGCTGCTGTACGATGCGCTGCGTTACCTCAGTCATCAGGTTGATGCCTGGCGCCGTCAGCTGCTGCTCGACGACACGCTCACGCCGGAGCAAAAGCTGCTGGCGCGCTACGGCGCATTAACCCAATGCGTGAGCAACCATCGCTATCCCGGCTGCCTGTTTATCGCCGCCTGCACCTTTTATCCGGATGCCCAGCACCCTATCCATCAGCTGGCGGAGCAACAAAAGCAGGCTTCTCTGGCCAATACCCACGAACTGCTGACCCAGCTGGAAGTGGACGACCCGGCGATGGTGGCCAAACAGATGGAGCTGATTGTTGAAGGCTGCCTGAGCCGTCTGCTGATAAAACGCAGTCAGGCCGATGTCGATACCGCCCAACGCCTGGCAGAAGATATTCTGCGCTTTGCCCAATGTCGGGCGGGTGGCGCCTTAACCTGATTGCGCTTTTACCGACGTTAAGCCGCCCATCTCTCCCCGGAAGAGGACGCGTCAGGGCAGCCGTGTCCTCATGACCTACGGCAGGTCATGAGGTACCGCACCCGTTGTCAACAGAGATGCAACTTGAAGTGCGAAGGGTATAATTCCCCCTACATCGATATGTCTACAGGGATTTATATGCGTCCTCTCCTATGGGCTGCCATCATGGGGCTATGCCCTGCATCGCTCCTGGCCGCGCCTGTTCAGGGTTTTTCTTTCGCGCATAAAGACTGGGAAGTCGCCTGCGATAATACCGGCACCTGTCGGGCCGCAGGTTATGGCGTCAACATGGGGGAAATCAGCGTCCTGTTGACCCGTAATGCGGGCGCCGGACAGCGCGTAAGCGCTCAGGTGACCTTCGCCCAGACCGATCATGATATTCCCCAGGACGCCACGGTTAACCTGCTGATCGACAACCAGGATCGCGGTACGCTGGAGGCCAAAGACGACAGCCATTTTCGCTTCGACAGCAGCCAAACCGCCGCCCTGATTCAGGCGCTGGAGCATGATAATCGTATCGAAATTGCCCTTAACGGCCAGCGTAAACCGCTCTCCAGCGCGGGCAGCAGCGCGGTGTTTCTGAAGATTGATGAGTTTCAGCAGCGTCTGGGCAGCGCAGATGCGCTGGTGCGAAAAGGCGATGCCGACGATGACAACACGCTCAGCGCTGTTCCGGCTCCGGAAATTATCGCCGCCCCGACGCTCCGCAACGCCCAGAGCGAACCGCTGACGGCAAAACAGCGACAGAAGCTGCTGCCAGAACTGACCCCGTTGCTGAACAGCCGCTGTGATGACTGGCAAAATAAAGATATTCCGCCTCAGGAACGGCAGATAACCACAACCCCTCTCGATAAAACCCATTCACTCATCGAGGCCCTGTGCTGGCGCGCCGCATATAACGACGGGTACGCAATGTGGGTGCTGGAAAATACCCCTCTCGCTAAACCACAGCCAATCACCACCGATGCATCCAGCTATGTCGATGGCGTGATCACCTTTTTCACCAAAGGGCGCGGCATCGCCGACTGCGTCAACGGTGAGGAGCGGGTGTGGGACGGCAGAACCTTCGTGCAGAGTCTGAAATACACGACCGGCATGTGTCGTGAAATCACGCCTGGCGGCACCTGGATGCTGCCCACGTTCGTCAGTCAGGTGCGGCCAAAACAGCAGAAGGATGCCGATAATCTGGCGCTCAAGGCGCTGTATAACGCGGTGCTGAAAGAGCAAAAGAGCAACCCGGAACTGGCGTTGGAAAAAGTTGCCGGGCAGTTCCCGCTCACCGGGCACGTCACGAATTTTACGCTGACCTACGCGGATGACTCTCTGGTATCGACCAACAAACCCGCGGCCGATATCAGCGACGATGAGTGGCAGGCTTTTCTTCACTCCGATATCAGCGCCGACTCAGAAAACGGTAAGGTCAGCTTCACGCTGGTCGATCTTGATAATGACGGTAAGCGCGATTTAATCATCGACAGCTATATCGGCGGGACCGGGCTCTTCAGCTACACCGGCGTGCTGAGGCGGGGGGATAATACGTTTGATACCGTAGATCATAGCGATACCGATGACGACGATGATTTCGATGCTGGCGTACCCGGTGCGCTGTTTTCCCTCAACGGCCGCGGCGCCAATCAGTGGAACCAGTGGGTCAGAATCAACGGCCAGGTGTATGCACTGTGGTACAACGGCCAGTTCGGCGAAGACAACCTGTATCTGCTGCGCCCCTTCAGCCCGACGGACAGGAGTCCTGCCGTGACGATTCGCTATCGCTACAGGCTGGAGACGCTAAGTTCACCGGAAAAAGATCGGCCGCTGACTCCGGCGCTCACGGCACAGGAGCGGGACGATTTACTCAAATCGCTGGAACTGATGCAAAGCAACCTGCTGAAAGATAAAAAAGGTCACGCGGAAGACGGGCCCATCTGCCCTATCCCGCCCGGTACATCATCAGATGAAGCGGATAACTACTACAGCGGCGTCGCCTCTTACTACGTCTATGAAACGGTGGCCTATATCCCCGTCTGGCTCGGTGGGAAATGCTTTATTGGTACCGTCATCAGCCATCATGGCGCCTACCGCCACGGCGTCGATGCGGAAATTATGATCGGCTCGCCGCGGGAAGACGAAGACCTCATCGGCGGTTACTCCGTATCCGGATTGCGCCGCGTTATCTCTGCCGTCAGCGGCTGGAAAATCCGCGAAGGTGACAACGGGATGATGTGATGAACCAGCAAAATGCCCCTTTCGCGGCAAAACTGCCGCAAAGTTAAGCAATCAGCAGGGAAATCAAGAAATTTGGTTGACGCACAGGATGGATTACGGTTTAATGCGCCCCGTTGCCCGGATAGCTCAGTCGGTAGAGCAGGGGATTGAAAATCCCCGTGTCCTTGGTTCGATTCCGAGTCCGGGCACCAAATTCATATCAACGGACCTCTACGGAGGTCCGTTTTTGCATTCTAAACCCGCCAAAATCAACGCATCTACAATCTCTTAACTCCACCCAACTCAATCAACTTCAACCCGCATCAAGTCCCTTGCGAGGGTACAACTGAGGGTATAGTCTGATTCGATAAAATTTATACCCCTTTTGCTATCAGGAGATACTGCCAATGGCGCTCACTGACGCTAAAATACGTGCAGCTAAACCGGACGAAAAACCGTATAAACTTGCCGACAGTGGCAACATGTTTTTGCTCGTTCACCCTAACGGTTCCCGCTACTGGCGACTCCGCTATCGTCATCTCGGTAAAGAGAAAACACTGGCGCTTGGTCAGTATCCCGAAGTTTCACTGTCTGAAGCGCGTGATAAACGCGATGAGGCCAGAAAACTCATATCTGACGGTATTGACCCGTGTGAACAACGGAGAGCGAAGAAAGGTGCCCCGGAGGCCGTAAACACTTTTGAGCTCGTTGCCCGTCAATGGCATAAGAGTAATAAAAAATGGTCCGAAGCTCACAGCGAGAAGGTACTCAAAAGTCTTGAGGGTCACGTATTCCCCTATATAGGTTTACGCGATATCACCACGCTGCGAACACCAGATTTGCTGGTACCCGTCAAAGCGGCTGAAACCAAAGAGATATATGAGATTGCAGCCCGCCTTCAGCAACGCATCACTGCAATCATGCGCTATGCTGCCCAGTCCGGTATTATAAGTTATAACCCTGCTGTGGATATGTCCGGTGCGTTAACAACGGTGAAACGACAGCATCGCCCTGCCCTCGCCTTAAATCGCATTTCAGAGCTCCTTGAACGACTGGATACCTACAGAGGACAACCTCTCACCCGACTGGCAACTAAACTTACCCTGCTTATCTTTATTCGTTCCAGTGAACTACGCTTTGCCCGGTGGTCTGAGATCGACTTCGAGAAAGCCATGTGGACTATTCCTCCTGAGCGAAAACCTATTGAAGGGGTTAAGTACTCGCATCGTGGATCCAAAATGCGTACAGAGCATCTGGTACCACTCTCTACTCAGGCGCTGGATATTCTGCAGCAGATCCACACCATCAGCGGAGAGCACGATCTGATTTTCACCGGCGATCACAATCCGTGGAAACCCATGAGTGAAAATACAGTCAATAACGCATTGCGCCTGATGGGCTACGATACAAAGATTGATGTCTGTGGGCATGGCTTCCGGGCTATGGCCTGTAGCTCTTTAATTGAGTCGGGACTATGGTCGAAGGATGCGGTGGAGCGCCAGATGAGCCATATGGAACGTAATTCGGTACGCGCAGCATATATCCATAAAGCGGAACATCTGGATGAACGCAAACTGATGCTGCAATGGTGGGCAAACTTCCTGGATGCAAATCGGGAGAAGAGTATTAGTCCTTTTGATTTTGCGAAAATTAATAATCCCATGCTGACCAGATAACACATGACGCTATATGTTGGCCCCTTAACCCCGTAGATTCAACATGAGTGATTACATAAAGAAGGCATCCGTACTTTAACGTTCGGGTGCCTTTTTGCTTTTTAACAACCGAAAATCAGGAGATTTTATCAATGGTTACAATGTGTCCAAAATGTGGTTCTGAACACGTTAGCGAACGTAACATTGGGAGGAAGGCTGGAGGTATTGCTGGAGGTGTGGCTGGAGCCCTTAGTGGAGCAAGCTCGGGGGCTGCAATTGGCTCTGTCGTGCCAGTTCTGGGGACTGCGACCGGGGCTGTTATTGGTGCTGTGCTTGGGAGGTTTGTGGCTGGTGCAACTGCGGGAGCGGTTACCGGCTCAGCCCTTGATGGACTCCTGTTTGACAGATATGAGTGTGGCGATTGTGGTCATACCTTTGACTAGAAGGTTATGAGAAATGTCATATCCTTATGTTTTTAATGAATAAAAAATATCCACTACTTGCCTCATCAATTTTAATACACCACATCCCCCGGCATAAACCGATCTACAAAAACGATCGATATCATTATAATGATAGTTACTAGCTATCAAATTCATTATATTGATCGCTTTTATCGATAGATTATACAGATCAATTATTGAAATTCGATCGGTAATAACAATTTTACCTGCACTCGTAACCTCCCTATCTTAGAAAGGATTTGATTAGAATCAGGCCAGGATTCTCATCGGGTGACAATAAGGAGATGCACCATGCGCCTATAGCAAGGATGTTTCAATGCGGCAGGTATAAGTCTGCCCATCTATTCAACATGTTTACCGGACAAAGTGACGGCATTAAACCACTACTTCAGTCATTTATTGCTATTTTTCAAGGAGCCAACGATGGCATTTATTCTTTTACTTTTGTGGATCGGAGCATCGATAGTTATTGGTAAATTGGCTCAGGCCAGTGGCCGTTCGTTCTTCATATGGTTTGTTATCAGTATGCTTATAGACCCCATATTTGGCGCTATTCTTTTTGCTGTAGTCGTGAGGTCAAAATGAAACCAGAAAGAATTAAGAGGCTTTTTAAAGCCTATCTTGGTATTGGCTTTTTATTCATGTTACTTGTTTTTATAGGGATTGTTGTTTTGTTATGCTTATAAGGGAAATGATTACGTATTTTAATAATTCTTTTATATCTACCGCCATACTCACCTCCTGTTCAACACTCTTGAAGTATTTCAGTTTAACGTTCTATGTAATATCTTGGCTATTATGTAAAGATAAGGAATTATCATGATAAACTATTATGAATATCTTGAGCTGGATATGAATGCCAGCGTTGATGAATTAAACCATGCGATACAAAAAGTAAGTAAACGTGATGATGCAGATTTAAAATTCATTCGTGAGATGAAATCCATTTTGTTAAACAATGAAGCCAGGGCACTGTATAATAACAAATTAATATCTTTTATTGTTGGCGATAGAAAAAAGTCTGATTTGGTAAGCGCTGAGAATATCCGTACATTATTAAACATAGACAACTCGTCGTTACATGACAAATATATCTGGATTGCAACGGGATTGTTTGTTGTCGGCGTTTTATCCGCATGTTTGTTTAGTTTAGCTGTCAACTATACGGTTAATCTGTTCGTTATGATTGCCCTGGTTATTTTGTTCTATATGGACTGGAAGTTACTGGATAAACATGGTAAGGCAAGCTTTTCAAAATGGTGGATTCTCTTTTCGCCAGTCTATATTGCTAAACGTTGTAAAGCCGTTGGTCAGGGAAAAATGCTGTTGCTGGTCTGGCTTGGGATATGGGTTGTATATGGCATAGGGAACTTTGCATTCAACAGTAGCAAAGCAATGCTGGAACGTACAGCATGCGAGGTGGTTACGGATATCTATCATAAACAGTTACGTCAATACTCACAGCAATGTGAGAACGTAACGTTAACTGAAAGTGAAGGGAAACAGCACTATGGATTTGCTCAACTTAGAGATGGTACAACTAAAGATATTACCGTGACAGAACAATCAGATGGTAAGATTGTTGTATATATTGAATAGGCATTTAGAGGCAAAGCACTTACCTTTGGGGTAAGTGCTTTTTATGTATTTTTTATTTTTAGAGGAGGTTTGTATGAAATTTTTAAAGAAACTGAAATATGTAATCACTCTGGGGGTAATAACCGCCTCCTGTTCAGTAATGGCATCACCATATGGAGATTCAGATGTTCTGTTCGGGTGTATCATAAAAGGTAAAACCACTAAAGAGGTGGCTGTGTTGAGGAATAATAATGAGGTCACTTATTTATTCGGTAAATCAGATATTAACGGAGGGGGTGGGGTTATTCCTGAAATCACTTTGATAAAAAATGTGAGCCAGCTAAGTCAGGCCTGGAATTACAGTAGGGCTGAGGGTGTGTCGATACATACATTGAACATACCAGAAAACGAGTATACTTACTCTGTTTCCTATATCGATGATGGAAAAAATACTGATGGGGAAATAACTGTTTTAAAACAGGGGAAAGAAATCAGTACGATAAAATGCGATGATGTCTGGGAACAACATCTGGGTGACAGCAATATGATGCATGGTATCCCCGATGAGTCAGATTGATATATCTGATACGTACTGTACCAGTTAACACTCATGTTAACTGGTACAAAATATAGAAATACCAAATTAGTAACGCTTTAATAGTGGCAATTAATAACCACCTCCTATGGAGGTGGTCAAGACGACTAAAAGGGTAACTGACCATTCTATCAGCATTTTTCAACTATCGAAGAAATAAATCCACAGTCATGTGGCTTATCAAAACCAGAGCTACTTTTCAGATATTCAGTAATCAGCGCTCCAATAATCTTAACCGACTTTTTGTTAGTTGTTATAAAGCCCAATGGCATAGTCACTAGACTGGCCCCTATCTTTAAAGTGTCCGCAAAGAGAACCTCAATGTGAAGATTGTCGCTGTAATTAATCAATATCTGGCGCTATCGTCCCGGTGTCGCGTATACTGACAGCCAAACAAGTTGTCGAAACATCTGGGATACTACCGCGCCAGCGAACATAGATAATACCTTAAACACACAGAATGCATCTCTTCATATGACAAGGTCGATTTAATGAGTCACGGTAAAGCAGAGCCGAAAAACCCAGACGCGGCTGATTTCAAAATCTACGCGCGATTAGATGCCGGCGAATCACTGGAAAGCATCATTGCTAACCCTCCTACGACGATACACAACAAACTGACCTCTGAGGGCAATATCAAGCAAGAGCACGGATTTTGGAAAGCCTGGAGAAGAGATAAACCGAATGCGCCTTAACACTTCGGCAGATTAAAACTCATCAAAGGACTGTTCAAATGATTTCAAGACTTTTCACAGTAATCGCTTTTCTTCCTGTCGCTGCTTTCGCTGGCGCCCAGATATGCCATGACGAGGCTCGGCAAAAGTACAAAGAAGATTTTGTAGGTTATACTGTAGTTCAAAAAGATTTGTTTGATGAAGCGACTGTCGAGCAGGTTATAAATAGAGCGTTACAGACAACGCCTCAATACACGCAGACTCACGATGACAGCTCTATGGTTGCATATTCTTATGTCCCTGATAATTTTGCCAAAAACTATACCGTAAAATTCACTTATGTCTTCGTGAAGCGACCATATATTAATAAAGACAACTGTGTCCTTCTTTCGGCATCAGTAAAATCAGAGCTTGATATGAGCTGGCTGAATAAACAGGCCAAGTGATTTGCATACTTAGACCGGAATGCTTTTGACTTTCCTTCGACCCAGTACGTCAAACGTTGTATCTTTCTATAAGAGGCTTTTGTAAGCCTCTTAATTATTTATTAAACCAGTAAAGCCCCAGGATATTCAGTAAATAAAAAATTATCGGGCATGACAAAGCAATTTATTAACATGTCAACCTTCGTGCAAATCAGACGTGCGATAAGGGCCAGTTTCTTGATAGTTTGGGTCTTCATTGAGAAATACATATTCTACTAATTGGAGGCATCACCGTTTGATTAATGGCGTTAAGATACCATCCTTACCTGTTAATGCCTGACCGGACTGGAGGGCATTAAGTCTTTGTCGAAATCGAAGGGCTGGGACATGTGTCATTCCTTTTTTGAAGTATATTATTGGAATGACACAGAATTTCTAACGCGCTTTAAAATTTATAATTGACTTACAAGCTTCACTATCTGTGCTATTTTTTCTTGTTTTTGTAGATAATCACCATAAGAACGGAGTGCTCCATCAATCAATGTTTCATAATAAACAATACGTCCGTTTACACCTTCCATCATTGAATCTACCCATTTTTGCCCACGATCAATATCGCTGATTTCCTCACCCAGAACAAAAATAACCTGAACATGAGGCTCTTTATTAGGCTCTACTTTTCTTGAACATTTTTCGACAGCTTGTTTGTATTTCGCACCTTGTCCAGTTAAAGCGTAAGCAGACGTTTTAACACTTGCTCTTTTGAGTTCAATAATGAGATGAACTCCAGCTGCATTTCGATATTTAATATCAAGCCTGCCTTTTTTCTCATCATCACTCAGACCTGCATCTATATCGTCCCACTCCTTCTGAACATTTGTTTCCATTCTTTCTGTACCATTGGCCCTTTCCCACGAAGGGTCTAGTAACCAAAGATGCGTAAATAAATATTTTTGCAACACTTTTTCTTTTTCATTTTTATCGACAAGATTTTCAAATTGCTTAATCACATCAACTCTACTTTTTGCGATTTCATAATAAAGTGTTGCTTCAAGGTCATCTTGCTTTGCCAATAGTGGAAGAAGTTTTGAAGCATCAAGAACCATGTCGTCAGCTAGCTCAGAGCTCATCTCTTGAATTCTTAATCTTTCAAAAGCAAAAATGGCATGTTTAAATAATTCTCTTTTTTTAGAATCATCTTCTAAAGGTAAAGATTCAATGCGAGCAAGAAGTTTTTTTGCGTGGGGTTGAGAACCACCGGTCAGAGAATCGAGCCAATTTGATAAAATTGGGTTAGCATCTGTTGCTTCTTCCACACCTGTCTCGGCTTTGTTGAATAAATCAGATTTCGGGTAAGTCTCCCCCGTAGCGGGTTGTGT
>OKEV01000162.1_pt1 | contig 30731 bp, 24 predicted proteins | sample 1611141 | NCBI WGS metagenome assembly OKEV01 (sample SAMN04436713, study PRJEB24849) | human gut metagenome | biome: human gut; feature: NICU; material: stool | host: Homo sapiens | place: USA: Saint Louis, MO | collected 2010-08-30
TCAGTAAACGCACGCGGCATATGGTTTTCGAGTTCAAGATAGTCGGCAAGTTCCGCGATGAAATGCTGAATTTCACGCGCGACGGCGGCACGAAACGCCGCCGACGTGCCAGAGCGCTCGCGCAGCAAAAGGCGAAACGCGTTAGGGTTATTGCCGATAAATTCCATAAATGTCGACACGGAGGTGCGGATCACGCTGCCGCCTTTGGCAATACGCTGACGCGCCTGACGCATAAGCTGGCGCAGCATCAAACCGCTCTCGTCGACCATGGTCAGGCCCAGTTCATCCACATCACGGAAATGACGATAGAAGGACGTTGGCGCAATCCCGGCCTCGCGCGCCACTTCGCGCAGGCTTAAACTGGCAAAACTCCGCTCAGCACTCAGTTGACTGAATGCGGCTTCCACCAGCGAACGCCGGGTTTTCTCTTTTTGTTGTGCTCTTACGCCCATCACGATAGTTGAATCCTTCCAAAGGCCCGTTGGCACTATACCAGAGAATAAAATTAATCTGTTTGCTCAGCTTTGTGAATGATTGTTTACGTGCGGTTTGTGCTCCACTGCCGGAAAAAAGCACAACGATAATTGGGTTACTCGGGCAATGATGTTATGATTCTGTTGCTTTTATGTATAAGAACAGGTAAGCCTTGCCATGCCACATTCCTACGATTACGACGCAATAGTTATTGGTTCCGGTCCCGGCGGTGAAGGTGCTGCTATGGGTCTGGTGAAACAGGGAGCCAGAGTAGCGGTCATTGAGCGCTACCATAATGTCGGCGGCGGTTGCACCCACTGGGGCACCATCCCGTCGAAAGCCCTCCGCCATGCCGTCAGCCGTATCATCGAGTTTAACCAAAACCCCCTCTACAGCGACCACTCCCGCCTTCTTCGCTCTTCTTTCGCCGACATCCTCAACCATGCCGACAGCGTCATCAACCAGCAGACTCATATGCGCCAGGGATTCTATGAGCGCAACCACTGTGAAATTCTGCAGGGCAATGCGCACTTCGTTGATGAACATACTCTGGCGCTGGAATGCCATGACGGCACGGTCGAGACGGTGACTGCGGAGAAATTCGTTATCGCCTGCGGGTCACGTCCCTACCATCCGGCCGATGTCGATTTCCACCACCCGCGCATCTATGACAGCGATTCGATTCTCAGCCTGCAGCATGAGCCGCGCCACGTGATCATTTACGGCGCCGGGGTGATCGGTTGCGAATACGCCTCGATCTTCCGCGGCATGGAGGTGAAGGTCGATCTGATCAACACCCGCGATCGTCTGCTGGCCTTCCTCGATCAGGAGATGTCAGACTCGCTCTCTTATCACTTCTGGAACAGCGGCGTGGTCATTCGCCACAATGAGGAGTATGAGAAAATTGAGGGGGTGGATGACGGCGTGATCATGCACCTGAAGTCCGGCAAAAAGCTGAAGGCCGATTGCCTGCTGTACGCCAACGGCCGCACCGGCAATACCGACACCCTGGCGCTGGAAAACATCGGTCTGCAGACTGACAGCCGCGGCCAGCTGAAGGTCAACAGCATGTACCAGACCGCCCTCCCGCACATTTATGCGGTTGGCGATGTCATCGGCTATCCAAGCCTGGCTTCTGCCGCTTACGATCAAGGGCGCATTGCCGCCCAGGCGCTGGTGAAAGGCGAAGCTTCAGCGCATCTGATTGAAGATATCCCCACCGGCATCTACACCATTCCGGAAATCAGCTCCGTCGGGAAAACCGAGCAGCAGTTGACGGCAATGAAAGTGCCGTATGAGGTGGGTCGCGCCCAGTTTAAACACCTGGCACGGGCGCAAATCGTTGGCATGAGCGTGGGAACCCTGAAGATCCTGTTCCATCGGGAGACCAAGGAGATCCTCGGCATTCACTGCTTTGGCGAACGCGCAGCCGAAATCATTCACATCGGCCAGGCGATCATGGAGCAGAAAGGTGGTGGTAACACCATTGAGTACTTCGTCAACACCACCTTTAACTACCCGACCATGGCGGAAGCGTATCGGGTTGCCGCGCTGAACGGCTTAAACCGCCTGTTTTAACGCCTTGTCGAAATGGCCATCCATCGTACCGCGGATGGCCTCCGCCAGATGTTCATAGCGGCTGCGCAGCGGGGAGCCGGGACGGTAAACCAGGCCGATGGTTCGTCTTGGCTCTGGCTTAATGCACGGCAGATAGACCACGCCATCGCGTTTTCTTTCCTGCGGTACCGCCAGCGCAGGCAGCAAGGTAATGCCGCTGCCTGCCGCCACCATATTGCGTAGCGTTTCCAGACTGGTCGCCCGGAAGTGGGTATCTTCATCCGCTCCCGCTTCAAAGCAAAAGCCCATCGCCTGATCGCGCAGACAGTGGCCATCCTCCAGCATCAGCAGCTTTTCACCAGCCAGATCCGACATCGGCACCCGGTCGCGGTTCGCCCACGGGTGATCCTCATAGATAGCCAGCATCATCGGCTCATCAAACAGCGGCACCTCGATAAAGGCCTCGCTCTCTTTGACCAGCGCCAGAATGGCGCAGTCGAGCTTACCGCTGTCGAGCTGGGCCAGCAGCTGATGGGTCTGCGCTTCGTGCAGGTACATTTCCAGTTTCGGAAAGGTTTGGTGCAGCATCGGAATGATTTGCGGCAGCAGGTACGGGCCAATTGTCGGGATCAAGCCGATATGCAACGGCCCGGACATGGTTTCCCCTTGTTGGCTTGCCATCTCCTTGAGCACTTTTACTTCGCGTAACACGGTACGCGCCTGATCCACCAGCAACAGCCCCGCCTGGGTAAACAGAACCTTACGGCTGGTGCGCTCCAGCAGCATGACGCCAAGTTCATCCTCGAGCTTGCGGATCTGTCCGCTGAGCGTCGGTTGGCTCACGTGGCATGAGTCAGCCGCCCGCCGGAAGTGGCGGTGTTCGGCGAGCGCTACCAGGTATTCAAGATCGCGAATATTCATTATTCATCCTCCATCGCCACGATAGTCCATGGCGATAGATAGCATAGCAACGAACGATTATCCCTATCAAGCTTTCTGTTCAATAATACGCCCATAGAGACGGTATACCTGTGAAAATCATTGGCCCGTCACACTGTTTCTCTACCCGAACAACTAAAGCCAACGTGAACTTTTGCGGACCTTGTGTCCGCTTTTTTTTGCATAAAAAACCCGGCGTCATCAGGCTCGGCCGGGTTCAGAGAGGCGGATGCCAGAGAATTAGCTCAGGCGCGCTTTTGCGTCGCTGATAGCCTGCGCCACCTGCTGCGGCGAAACGCCGCCTTTCGCTGCGCGTTTATCGAGGCAGGACTGCAGAGACAGAATCGGATAAACATCGTCTGCGATGACCGGACTGAATTTCTGCAGATCGACCAGGGGCAGCGCTTCCAGCGGTTTCCCTTGCGCAATGGCTTCGACTACCGCCTCACCAACAATATGGTGCGCTTCACGGAACGGAACGCCTTTTGCCACCAGATAATCTGCCAGTTCTGTGGCGTTGGCATAGCCCTGCTGCGCCGCTTCCGCACAGCGCGGGCGCTTCACCTGGATGCCATCCAGCACCAGGGTCGCCATATGCAGACAGTCGAGCCAGGTATCCAGAGCGTCGAAAAGCCCCTCTTTATCTTCCTGCATGTCTTTGTTGTAGGCCAGCGGCAGCCCTTTCAGCGTCATCATCATGCCGGTCAACGCGCCCTGCACGCGGCCGCATTTACCACGAATTAATTCCAGCGCGTCCGGGTTTTTCTTCTGCGGCATCAGCGAGGAGCCGGAGGTCACGCGATCAGAAAGTTCGACGAAGTTCGCCTCGCCGGAGTTAAAGAAAATCAGATCTTCAGCAAAGCGCGACAGATGCACCATGCCGATAGACGCATCGGAAAGCAGCTCCAGAACATGGTCGCGATCGGAAACGCTGTCGAGGCTGTTGCGGGTGGCAGAGGCAAAGCCCAGCCAGCCGGCCAGCTGCTCACGGTCGATTTCATACGCCGTCCCCGCTAGCGCGCCGCAGCCCAGCGGGCTAACGTCGAGGCGCTTCAGCGCGTCCTGCAGGCGGCTTTCGTCACGCGCCAGCATTTCAACGTAGGCCAGACACCAGTGTGCGAACGTCACCGGCTGGGCACGCTGCAGGTGAGTGTACCCCGGCATCACCGCGTCCTGGTTATGCTGGGCAGTCTCCACCAGCGCGCTCTGCAGCTGGCGGTTCGCCGACAGCAGTTCGACAACGGTATCTTTGCACCATAGTTTAAGGTCGGTGGCGACCTGGTCGTTACGGCTGCGCCCGGTGTGCAGTTTCTTGCCCAGCTGGCCCACTTTATCGATCAGCTTGCCTTCCACCCAGCTGTGAATATCTTCGGCATCGCTGGCGAGGATTTGCTGCGGATTGGCGCGCACCTCTTCCAGCAGCACGTTCAGCGCTTCTTCCAGCTGCTGCTGTTCAGCGGCACTCAGTACGCCGACCGTTACCAGCGCTTTCGACCAGGCGACAGAGCCAACGATATCCTGCTCCGCCAGACGATAGTCGAAGCGCAACGAGTCGTTGAACTGTTTGAACCGTTGATCTGCTGCCTGTGTAAAACGCCCGCCCCAAAGTGCCATAACATGCTTCCTTTATTCGTTAGTTCTGCCGGCGGCATTGTGCCGCCCGGCCTACAGTCTGTAAGCCCGGCAGACGACGCGCCGCCGGGCATGAAATCTTAAGCCAGAATACGTGTGCCGATCGGCGTGCCGTTAAATAACGCTGGCAGCTGCTCGGCGTGACGCCAGGAGGCGATATCCACCGGACGGCCCAGGGCACGTGCGGCGTCAAGGGCCGCATTCACTTTAACAATCATGCCGTCAGTGATAATGCCCTGCTCGATCAGCTGCTCCGCTTTCTCGGCGGTCATCTCGGCAATGCGCTGTCCTTTACCGTCGAGGATACCGCTGACATCAGACAGCAGGATCAGATCCGCCCCCAGGGTGGCCGCCAGCGCTGTCGCCGCCTGGTCAGCATTGACGTTCATCAGCTGGCCTTCATCAGTCACCCCGATAGAGCTCACCACCGGCAGGTAACCGCCCGCCAGCAGGATGTTGATCAGCGCCGGGGAGCCCGGCTGCGCCAGCCCGACATGGCCCAGCTCGGCATCCAGCTGCGTGACCTTCACGCTATCGCCATCGCCGAGGAACAGGCCTACCGAGGAAATACCATGTTTTTTCGCCCATGCCAGCAGCGTTTTGTTGGCGGTTCCCGCCAGCGCGCCGGTAATGATGTCAATCTGATCGGCAGGCGTAACCCGCAGGCCATTTTTCTTTTTCACCGGCAGATTAAGCTGCTTCATCAGCTCATCCACCACGCAGCCGCCGCCATGGACGATAATCAGCGGGCGCTGGTGCGCTTCACGGTAGTTAACCAGCGCGGTAAACAGGCGCTCCAGCGCCTCTTCGCTATCGAGTAATACGCCGCCGAGTTTGATAATTAATGGGTTCATCATCACACCTTAAATAAGAGACTGCGTCTCAGCGAAGCCGAAACGAATATTCGCGCACTGCACTGCCTGCGCTGCGGCGCCTTTCAGCAGGTTATCTTCAGCCGCGACGACGATGAGATGGTCGTCCTGCACGGCAAAACCGATATCACAGAATGGCAGACCCTCGACGCTTTTCAATGCGGGTACGCCTTTATCATATAAACGTACCAGCGGTTTATCGGCGTAAGCTTTCTGGTAAACCGCTGCGATCTGCGCGTGGCCAACGCCCGGCTTCAGGCGGCAGGTAATGGTTTCAAGGATGCCGCGCTTAAAATTACCCAGGTGCGGGGTAAAAATCACCTTTGCCCCGAGGTGGCTGGCAATCTCCGGCTGATGGCGATGGTTAAATATGCCGTATGGCTGCAGGCTCACTTCACAGAAGCTATTGCCGATCGCGGCTTTACGACCCGCGCCGCTCACCCCGCTGGTGGCGTTGATCACCGGCCACTGGTTCAGATCCAGCAGATTGGCCTCAATCAGCGGCTTCAGCGACAGCTGCGCCGCCGTCGGATAGCAGCCAGGCACCGCGATTAACTGCGCTTCTTTAAGCGCATCCGCGCTCCACTCCGCCAGACCATACACCGCCTGTTTGAGCAGGTCGGGATGTTGATGAGTGAAACCGTAATATTTTTCGTAGAACGCCCCATCGTTAACGCGGAAGGCACCGGAAAGATCGAACACCACGCAGCCGGCGGCAAGGAACTGCGGCGCCAGGTCGTGACTCACTTCGTGCGCGGTGGCGAGAAACACCACGTCCACGCCAGCGCTGAATTCGCTGATATCGGACATCGGCTGCAGCGGCATATCGACAATGCCTTTGAGCTGCGGATGCAGGTCGGAAATTAATTTTCCCGCATCATTGCTTTGCGCGGAGACCGTCAAAGCGGTTATGTTCATATGCGGATGACGATTGATATAGGTCACCAGCTCTGCGCCGGCATAACCACTGGCACCCACAATCAGCGTATTTAACATTGGAAGCGCATCTCCTTACATTCGATGGGTTTTCTTACGCTCAACGATATTGTATTTTTATTCACAATAAATGCATGAATATTGATACTATCACGACCCAAGGTGTGTCAACAATGAAAAACAATTTACCGCCCTTTATCGAGATTTACCGAGCGTTGATCGCCACACCGTCCATCAGCGCGACCGAAGAGGCTCTCGATCAAAGCAATGAGTCTTTAATCAATTTGCTGGCAGGCTGGTTCCGCGATCTCGGCTTCAATGTTGAGATACAGCCGGTGCCGGATACGCGCCATAAATTCAACCTGCTGGCCAGCACCGGACACGGCGCCGGCGGCCTGCTGCTCGCCGGGCATACCGATACCGTGCCATTCGATGATGGCCGCTGGACGCGGGATCCGTTCACCCTCACCGAACACGATAACAAGCTCTACGGCCTCGGCACGGCTGACATGAAAGGCTTCTTCGCCTTTATTCTCGACGCCCTGCGCGATGTCGACGTCACCACGCTGAAAAAACCGCTGTATATTCTGGCCACCGCCGACGAAGAGACCAGCATGGCCGGCGCGCGCTATTTTGCCGAAACCACCCAGCTGCGCCCGGACTGCGCCATCATCGGCGAGCCCACCTCCCTGCAGCCGATCCGCGCCCACAAAGGACATATGTCCAACGCGATCCGTATTCAGGGCCAGTCCGGCCACTCCAGCGATCCGGCACGCGGAGTTAACGCGATTGAGCTTATGCACGACGCCATCGGCCGCATTATGCAGCTGCGCGATCTGCTAAAAGAGCGCTACCACTTCGAGGCGTTCACGGTCCCTTACCCAACCCTCAACCTGGGCGCTATCCATGGCGGCGATGCCTCAAACCGTATCTGCGCCTGCTGCGAACTGCATATGGATATCCGCCCGCTGCCGGGGATGACCCTCAACGATCTTAATGGTCTGTTGGGCGAAGCGCTGGCGCCCGTCAGTGAGCGCTGGCCGGGCCGCCTGACGGTCTCAGAGCTGCACCCGCCGATCCCCGGCTACGAATGCCCGCCGGACCATAAGCTGGTCCAGGTGGTTGAGAAACTGCTCGGCGCGCAGACCGACGTGGTGAACTACTGCACCGAAGCGCCGTTTATCCAGACGCTGTGTCCGACGCTGGTTCTTGGCCCAGGCTCCATCAACCAGGCCCATCAGCCTGACGAGTATCTGGAGACGCGCTTTATCAAGCCGACCCGGGAGCTGATTAGCCAGGTCGTCCACCACTTCTGCTGGCACTAAAATCGCCCTCTTTTTCCGCCCCGTTCTCCCGGGGCGGAACGGTGACGATCGTCACATTTCCATAAGCGATGCTTATCCAGCGCCCCCTGAATTAAATTTCGCAAATTACGGCGATTTACTCGTTTGCTGAAGCGATTTCGCAGTAATTGACGTGGGGGTATTTACGTGGCTTTATAAAAGACGGGTTGCTTATCCGTTGCTCACGTTCCAGCGCAGCGGATATAACAAAATAAAATGAGATGGGGTGTCTGGGGTAACATGAACGAACAATATTCCGCATTGCGTAGTAATGTCAGTATGCTCGGCAAGGTGCTGGGCGATACCATCAAGGATGCATTGGGAGAAAATATTCTTGATCGTGTCGAAACTATCCGTAAGTTGTCCAAATCTTCACGCGCCGGCAACGAAGCTAACCGCCAGGAGCTGCTGACCACGCTGCAGAATTTGTCTAACGACGAACTGCTGCCGGTTGCCCGTGCCTTCAGCCAGTTTCTGAATCTGGCGAACACCGCTGAGCAGTACCACAGCATTTCGCCGAATGGCGAAGCGGCCAGCAATCCGGAAGTCATTGCGCGTACCCTGAGAAAGCTCAAAGACCAACCCAATCTCAACGAAGACACCATCAAAAAAGCGGTGGAATCTCTGTCTCTGGAGCTGGTATTAACCGCCCACCCGACCGAGATCACCCGCCGGACGCTGATCCATAAAATGGTGGAAGTGAACAGCTGCCTCAAGCAACTGGACAATAAAGACATCGCCGACTACGAACACCATCAGCTGATGCGCCGTCTGCGCCAGCTGATCGCCCAGTCCTGGCATACTGACGAGATCCGTAAATACCGCCCGTCTCCGGTCGACGAAGCCAAATGGGGCTTCGCGGTGGTGGAAAACAGCCTGTGGGAAGGGGTGCCTAACTATCTGCGCGAGCTGAACGAACAGCTGGAAGCCAACCTTGGCTATCAGCTGCCGGTGGACTTCGTCCCGGTGCGTTTCACCTCGTGGATGGGCGGCGACCGCGACGGCAACCCGAACGTGACCGCCGACATCACCCGCCACGTGCTGCTGCTCAGCCGCTGGAAAGCCACCGATCTGTTCCTCAAAGACGTGCAGGTGCTGATCTCCGAGCTGTCGATGGTGGAGTGTACCGACGAACTTCGCGCGCTGGCTGGCGCCGAGGGTGCTCAGGAACCGTACCGTTATCTGATGAAGAAACTGCGCACTCAGCTGATGGAGACCCAGGCCTGGCTGGAAGCGCGCCTGAAAGGTCAGAAGCTGCCGAAACCGGCGGGACTGATCACTCAGAACGAGCAGCTGTGGGAACCGCTGTACGCCTGCTATAAATCGCTGCAGGCCTGCGGCATGGGCATTATCGCCAACGGCGAACTGCTCGACACCCTGCGCCGCGTGAAGTCTTTCGGCGTACCACTGGTGCGTATTGATATCCGTCAGGAAAGCACTCGCCATACCGAAGCGCTGGGCGAAATGACCCGTTACCTCGGGATCGGCGATTACGAAAGCTGGTCAGAAGCCGACAAACAGGCTTTCCTGATCCGCGAACTGAACTCCAAACGTCCGTTGCTGCCGCGTCAGTGGGAGCCAAGCGAAGAGACGCGCGAAGTCCTCGATACCTGCAAAGTGATCGCCGAGGCGCCGCGCGGATCGATCGCCGCCTACGTGATCTCGATGGCCAAAACGCCGTCCGACGTGCTGGCGGTTCATCTGCTGCTGAAAGAGGCCGGGATTGGTTTTGCTCTGCCGGTGGCCCCGCTGTTCGAAACGCTGGACGACCTGAACAACGCCAACGATGTCATGACTCAGCTGCTGAATATCGACTGGTACCGCGGCTTTATCCAGGGCAAGCAGATGGTCATGATTGGCTATTCTGACTCCGCCAAAGATGCTGGCGTGATGGCCGCCTCCTGGGCGCAGTACCAGGCGCAGGACGCGCTGATCAAAACCTGTGAGAAAGCCGGTATCGAACTGACGCTGTTCCACGGACGCGGCGGTTCCATCGGCCGCGGCGGCGCGCCAGCCCACGCGGCGCTGCTCTCGCAGCCGCCGGGAAGCCTGAAAGGCGGCCTGCGCGTCACCGAGCAGGGCGAGATGATCCGCTTTAAGTACGGCCTGCCGGAAGTGACCATCAGCAGTCTGTCGCTGTATACCAGCGCCATTCTGGAAGCCAACCTGCTGCCGCCGCCGGAACCGAAAGCCGAATGGCGCGACATCATGGCTGAGCTGTCCGACGTCTCCTGCAAGATGTATCGCGGCTACGTACGTGAAAACAAAGATTTCGTGCCTTACTTCCGCTCTGCGACTCCGGAGCAGGAGCTGGGCAAACTGCCGCTGGGTTCGCGTCCGGCAAAACGTCGCCCGACCGGCGGCGTCGAGTCGCTGCGCGCCATTCCGTGGATCTTCGCCTGGACCCAGAACCGCCTGATGCTACCGGCCTGGCTGGGCGCTGGCGCCGCGCTGCAGAAGGTGGTCGAAGGTGGAAAACAGAGTGAACTGGAAGCGATGTGTCGCGACTGGCCGTTCTTCTCTACCCGCCTCGGCATGCTGGAGATGGTTTACTCGAAGGCTGACCTGTGGCTGGCAGAGTACTACGATCAGCGCCTGGTGAAGCCGGAGCTGTGGGCGCTGGGTACCGAGCTGCGTAAGCTGCTGGCTGCCGACATCAACGTCGTGTTGGCCATCGCCAATGACTCCCATCTGATGGCCGACCTGCCGTGGATCGCCGAGTCTATCCAGCTGCGTAATATCTATACCGACCCGCTGAACGTCCTGCAGGCGGAACTGCTGCACCGTTCACGCCAGGCCGAAGAAGCAGGCAAGGACCCGGATCCGCGCGTTGAACAAGCGCTGATGGTCACCATCGCCGGCGTTGCCGCCGGTATGCGTAACACCGGCTAATCGAAGCCTCTCTCCCCCGGCCGCCCGGTCGGGGGATTTTCACCTGTTCTAGTGGTGCAGCATCTCATCAACGATCTGCTCTTTATGCAGCGCATATGGATAATAGGTCGGCCAGTTATCCATCTCTTTCAGCAACGCCTCCTGTGATTCATTGCCCATGAAAATATGGAAATGCTGCGATTTACGCGGGCCAATAATATGGTCGCTGAACTGCACAAATTTCGGCGCGTTGGCATCGCCCTGCTGGCACTCAAACAGGTAACGTACGCCCTTCTTGCCGGAGGCGTAATGCAGAATTTTGTAGCCTGAATAGCGGTATTTGCAGCTGTTGACGGTCTCGCCAACGTGGAACTCAATCACATCATTTTCAATGCCAATCTGCTCCACATCGGTGGCGTAGCCCTTCTTATAATAAGCGCGATACTCCTCGACGCTCTTGCCGCCGGGCTTTTTCGCCTTCTGCTCCAGCACCGGATCGAGGTCGCCATTGAGCAGATACGGGTTTACCGACTGCCAGACGCCCTCCCAGTCGCTCAGCGCGCGGTCCTGCACATTTTTATCGGCAAAAATGCCTTCGCTGGCCTGACGCTCGATGTCGGTTAACGCCGGGCCATGGTTATGATTGCCGTGGGCAAACGCCTGGGCGCTGGCTAACGCCATGCCGAATCCAAAGGCCAGCAGGGGGATCTTTCTGGTCATTACTCTCTCCTGAGTTTGCTATCAATGGCGACAAATTGTTACGATATAACATATCTTATCTGAGAAGCAAGCGTGACTGGCAAGCGCTTTTACCGCTGGAAAAATGTCCGGTATGATGAAAGAGGTGATGCGCTGAACGGAAGAATGATGGACAACGATATCGATCAACTTATTGATTCATTCCTAAAAAAGCAGAATGGTATCGGCCGGGTCTATTTTGCCGACGAGATGCGTTCGCCTGCTGAGCCGGTAGTGCAGGTTGATTTTCCCCGTCTGAACATCATCCTCAATGGGCAGTTGCCCGACCGGGCACTCGGCGAAAACGCCAGCCCTCTTGAGGCGAACGACGTGCTCTATATCCCTGGCGATAGCTGGAACTGCCCCCAGTGGCAGGCGCCCTGCCTGCTGTTAAGTATCTTGTTCGATAAGCAGCGACTGGAGTGCTCGCTGCAGCACTGGAATGGCAAGGCGATAACCGTTGTCGAAAAGCGGCAGGCGCTGCGCCGCGGGCCGCGCGTCGGTTCATTTCTGCTGCAGGCGCTCAATGAGCTCCGGATGCAGCCGCAGGAGCAGCGAACCGCCCGCAGCATTGTCGTCAGCCTGCTCAGCCACTGCCATGACCTTCTCGGCAGCCAGGCGCAAACCTCCTCGCGCAGCCAGGCGCTGTTTGAGGCGATCCGCCAGTACATGGACGCCCATTATGCAGAGCCGCTGAGCCGGGAATCGGTGGCCCAGGCGTTCTATCTCTCCCCCAACTATCTTTCTCACCTGTTCCAGAAATGCGGGCCAATGGGCTTCAATGAATATCTGAACCATATTCGTCTTGAACAGGCCCGTATGCTGCTGAAGGGCCACGATATGAAAGTGAAAGATATCGCCCACGCCTGCGGCTTCGCCGACAGCAATTATTTCTGCCGCCTGTTTCGCAAAACCACCGAGCGCTCGCCGTCTGAATACCGCCGTCAGTATCATAGCCAGTTAACGGAAATATCTTCTCCGGCCAAAAACTAGATTTTTGTGTGTTAAACCTGACTTTTGTGCGCGCTTTTATTGCTGCCCAACCCCACCATCGCCGATAAATGTGATCTAAATCATCCTTAATCGTGATGCGTACATTTATCCAGTTTTTGGCAAATTTGTCATCTGGCGGTCCTTCGAACGAAAGCCGTATGCTTACCTCAACGACAATATCGAATTAAGCATTGAGGAAAACACGATGGAACTCTATCTGGATACCGCCAACGTCGCCGAAGTGGAACGCCTGGCCCGTATTTACCCGCTGGCCGGGGTAACCACCAACCCGAGCATTATCGCCGCCGGTAAAACCCCGGTATGGGACGTGCTCCCACGCCTGCAGAAAGCCATCGGTCCGGAGGGCACCCTCTTCGCGCAGACCATGAGCCGCGATGCGCTGGGCATGGTGGAAGAAGCTAAACGCCTGAGCAACGCCGTGCCGGGCATCGTGGTCAAAATCCCGGTGACCGCCGAAGGCCTCGCCGCTATCAAAATGCTGAAGAAGGAAGGCATCCCGACTCTTGGCACCGCCGTCTACAGCGCTTCGCAAGGCCTGCTGGCCGCACTGGCCGGCGCAAAGTACGTCGCGCCTTACGTTAACCGCGTTGACGCCCAGGGCGGGGACGGCATCCGCATGGTGCAGGAGCTGCAATCACTGCTGGAAATGCATGCGCCCGAGAGCAAAGTGCTGGCGGCGAGCTTCAAAACGCCCCGTCAGGCGCTGGATTGCCTGCTGGCCGGTTGCGAAGCCATCACCCTTCCATTAGATGTAGCGCAACAAATGCTCGGCACCCCTGCGGTAGAGTCAGCCATAGAGAAGTTTGAACAGGACTGGAATAACGCCTTTGGCACGCTGAACCTGTAACCGGACCTGCGAGTCGCCTGCGGGCGGCAGCACGGTCATCGAGGAGGAATCGAAATGGATCGCATTATTCAATCACCAGGCAAATACATTCAGGGCGCAGGCGCCATCAAGCGCCTCGGCGACTATCTGAAGCCGCTGGCCGAACGCTGGCTGGTAGTCGGCGATAAGTTCGTACTGGGGTTTGCGGAAGAGATGCTGCGTAAAAGCCTGGCCGACGCTGGCCTGGCGGCCGAAATCGCGCCGTTTGGCGGTGAGTGTTCGCATAATGAAATCAATCGCCTGCGCGATATCGCCGGCAGCGCGAAGTGCACCGCCGTGCTGGGGATCGGCGGTGGTAAAACGCTGGATACCGCGAAAGCGCTGGCCCATTTTATGAAGGTGCCGGTGGCGATCGCCCCCACCATCGCCTCCACCGATGCGCCGTGTAGCGCGCTGTCGGTGATTTACACCGACGAAGGGGAGTTCGACAGCTACCTGATGCTGCCGCACAACCCCAACATGGTCATTGTCGATACGCAGATTGTTGCCGGTGCGCCAGCTCGCCTGCTAGCCGCCGGGATTGGCGATGCGCTGGCCACCTGGTTCGAAGCCCGCGCCTGCTCCCGTAGCGGCGCCACCACCATGGCGGGTGGGAAATGCACTCAGGCGGCGCTGGCGCTGGCCGAGCTGTGCTACAACACCTTACTTGAAGAGGGTGAAAAAGCGATGCTGGCCGCCGAACAGCACGTGGTCACCCCGGCGCTGGAGCGAGTGGTGGAAGCCAACACCTACCTGAGCGGCGTCGGCTTTGAAAGCGGCGGCCTGGCGGCGGCGCACGCGATTCACAACGGCATGACGGCCATCCCTGACGCCCACCACTATTATCACGGGGAAAAAGTGGCGTTCGGTACCCTGACGCAGCTGGTGCTGGAAAATGCGCCGGTGGACGAAATAGAGACCGTCGCCGCGCTGTGCCACAGCGTTGGGCTGCCGATCACCCTGGCGCAGCTGGACATCAAAGGTGATATCCCGACCAAAATGCGCCTGGTGGCGGAAGCCGCCTGCGCTGAAGGCGAAACCATTCACAATATGCCGGGCGGCGTCGATTCAGACCAGGTCTACGCCGCGCTGTTGGTGGCCGACCAATACGGCCAGCGCTTCCTGCAGGAATGGGAATAAACCAGAGCAAAACACCCGGCATCAGCCGGGTGTTTTTTTATATTTATCTGCCGGACGCGTCGTCCACAGGCTGCGCGAAACGGCAAGCACTCAGGCCGGACGCACGCCCAGCGTATGGCAGATGGCGTAGCTCATCTCGGCGCGGTTCAGGGTATAGAAGTGGAAGTCTTTTACCCCTTCCCGGCTTAAAATCTTCACCATGTCCATGGCGATATTCGCCCCCACCAGCTGACGGGTTTCGGCGTCGTTATCCAGCCCTTCGAACATTTTCGACATCCACACCGGGATACGGACGTTGGTCATATCCGCAAACTTTTTCGCCTGTTTAAAGTTGGAGACCGGCAGGATACCCGGAATGATTTCCACGTCGATGCCCGCCGAGACGCAGCGATCGCGAAAACGCAGGTAGCTTTCCACATCGAAGAAGAACTGGGTGATCGCGCGGTTGGCGCCCGCCTCGACTTTACGCTTCAGGTTCAGCAAATCCGCCTGTGCGCTTTTCGCTTCCGGATGCACTTCAGGATACGCGGCGACAGAGATATCAAAATCGCCCACCTCTTTCAGCAGCGTCACCAGATCGGCGGCATACATATCCGGTTTACCGCTGCCCGGCGGCAGGTCGCCGCGCAGGGCGACGATATGGCGAATACCGTTGTTCCAGTAATCCTGAGCGATAGTACGCAGCTCATCACGAGTGGCATCGATACAGGTCAGGTGCGGCGCGGCTTCCAGACCAGTTCGCTCTTTAATGCCTTTGATGATGCTGTGGGTGCGATCGCGCTCGCCAGAGTTCGCGCCATAGGTTACCGAAACAAACTTCGGTTTCAGACTGCTCAGGCGATCGATGGATTTCCACAGGGTTTGCTCCATTTCACTGGTGCGCGGCGGAAAGAATTCAAAAGACACATTAATCTGGCCCTGGACTTCCGCCAGGCTCTGATTCAGGGCTTCCCGCTGATTGGCGTGAAAAAAGCTCATACCTTACCTCATCAATCGCATGTAATGGCTGTTATATTGCGAACTTCTATACGTTTAGACGTCCAGATGTAAAAATGACGGAAAAGCGCGCGGGCGTCAATAGAAAAATCTGCGTAAAGAGTGAGGAATAGGCCTCCAAAATGAAAAAAATTCATCTTCCGCCGCTTTGCCAGCCGAAAGAGCTCGCTCTGCAGTCAATATGGGTAGTACGATGTTCAGCCTGAGGCTAGCCAGTCGTCAGATGGTCATCCAGCAGAGGAAGCCATTGCTGCACGGATTCTGCCTGGTGAGGCGCATAGACCACGCCAAGGCTTAACGGCATGCTGTCGCCTTCAGCGACAGGACAGAACACCACCCCCTGACGCTGGATCGCGGAAAAGGACGCCGGCAGGAGGATCATGCCTTCGCCACGCGCAATACGCGCCAGCAGCACATCATGTTCGGCAGGCTCTTCCACGTAAGCGGGGGTATAGCCAGCCCGGTCGAAAATACGTCGCGTGTAGTCAAAGAAATCGGGATTGCGCTCGCGTTTAAACCAGAACAGCGGCCGATGATTGAGCGCGCGTAGCGTTAACGCTGGTCTGGCGGCTTCCGGCCAGGAGACAGGCAATGCCGCGATGAGCGGCTCCTGATACGGCAATGGATGCAGGTGCAGCCCTTCAGTATTCAGCGGCAGCGCGACCAGCGCCGCATCGAGTTTGCCTTTGCGTACCTGCTGAGCCAGTGCCGGTGAGGCGTGGCGGGTAATATGCAACGTGCGGGTATGATCGCTCAGCGCAGATTCAACGGCGGCGAAAATGCCCTGTTCAAAGGCGGTGGTCAATCCCAGACGCAAGGGCTGCGGCGAGTGAGCGGAGAGCTGGCTCAATGCCGCCAGCGTGCGTTCCTGGAGCACCAGCAGAGGTCGAATCATCTCCAGCACCTCTCTTCCCGCGTCGGTCAGGATCAAGCCTTTGCTGTGGCGCTGAAACAGCGTCACCCCCAGCTGCGCTTCCAGATGGCGGATATGGCGGGTCAGCGGCGGCTGCGAGATAAATAACCGCTGCGCCGCCCGGCTGATGTTATTTTCCTCCGCCACCACGGCAAAGGCGCGCAGCAGGCGAATATCCAGGGAATGTAATCGCGAAGTTGTCATACTGAAAAGGTATCACGAAAAGGGTATTACTCAAGTCCGGCACACTTCCCTACCCTTCCTCTCAACGCTTCATCACAGAGAGGAAAAAATGATGTCCAGCGAACGTTATATCACCGGTCAGGAAATGCTGCAGCGGGTGGATGGCCACGGCGGGGAAGCCGTCGTCGACAGCCTGCAGGATATCGCCCCCGATTTCGCCCGCTATCTGATTGAGTTCCCCTTCGGCGATATTTACGCCAGGCCGGGGCTCGATTTACGCAGCCGGGAAATCGCTACTATTGCCGCGCTCACCGCGCTGGGTAACGCCGCGCCACAGCTGAAAGTACACATTGCCGCAGGATTAAATGTCGGCCTGACACAAGAGGAGATTACGGAAGTGATCATGCAGATGGCGGTCTACGCCGGATTCCCGGCGGCGCTCAACGGCCTGTTTGCCGCTAAAGCGTTTTTTGCGGCGCACTAACAAAAAAGACCAGGCAGCGCCTGGTCTTTTTCTCGGAACTACAGCAGCTGCGCCAGACGGTTAATATCCGACTGGATCGCCCCGGCGGTCACATCGCGCCCGGCGCCGGGCCCGCGGATCACCAGCGGGTTATCGCGATACCAGCGGCTTTCGATGGCGAACACGTTATCGCACGGCAGCAGCGCCGCCAGCGGGTGCTCTTCGCGTACCGCTTCCACGCCGACGCGTGCTTTGCCGTTAGCATCAAAGCGCGCCACGTAGCGGAGCACCAGCCCCATCTCGCGGGCCGCTTCCAGACGCTGCAGCATTTGCTCGTTCAGCTCTTCGCCATTTTCAAAGAAGTGATCGACCGACCCCTCTTCGCAGTGTGCAGGGACCAGTGATTCCACACGGACCTGATCCGGTTCGATGTCATAACCCGCTTCCCGCGCGAGGATCACCAGCTTACGCATCACATCCTTACCGGACAGATCGACGCGCGGATCCGGCTCGGTCAGCCCCTGCTGCCAGGCCTGATCCACCAGGTCGGTGAACGGCACGGTGCCATCAAACTGCAGGAACAGCCAGGAGAGCGTTCCCGAGAAGATACCGCTCAGACCGAGGATGGTGTCGCCGCTGTCGATCAGATCGCGCACGGTATGGTTCACCGGCAAACCCGCGCCAACCGTAGCGTTATACAGCCAGTGGCGACCCGTCTTCTCAAACGCGTCGTGGATCTGGCGATATTTATCACTGCTGCTGGCGCCCGCCAGCTTGTTGGCGCTGATCACGTGGAAGCCATGGCTGGCGAAATCAAGGTACTGGTCGGCCAGCTGTTCGCTGGCGGTGACGTCCAGTACCACTAAATCATCGTACGGATGCGCGCGCATCCACAGGAACAGCGACTCTTCATCCTGCTCCACCGCTTCATCGTTGAAGAAGGCCAGCGCCCGGCTGGCATCCAGCCCGTCGTAGTTCAGCAGGCTGCGTTTACTGTCGACTACGCCGGCGAGAACAAACTCGAAGCCAGTGCGCGCCGACAGCGTAGTTTGTTCACGGGCAAACAGCTCCAGCCAGCGGGAGCCAATGTTCCCTTTGCCGAACAGCATCAGGCCAATACGCTTCTCTGCACGAAACAAGGTCTGATGCAGACCCTGGATCAGGCTTTCCGTTGGTCCGGCGCGCAACACGGCTACCAGACTGATCCCCTCTTCGGACTGCCAGGTGAACTCCACCGGTTGCCCTTTCAGTTGCTGCCAGAAACGATGGCAGTGCAGTGGGTTACGGGTGACACCCGCGCCCACCATCGCCACCAGCGCCAGCTTCTGACGCAGACGCAGCTCGCCCGGCAGACCCGCTTCATCGAGCAGCTTCAGCGCGCTGTCGGCGACCTCGGAGGTATAGCAGAACTGCAGCAGCTTACGGTCGGCATGGACGCCAACGGCTAACGGGCGCAGCTGGGCGCGTTTGAGCAGGGCGTCCAGCTCTTTATGCGCCAGTTTGAAATCATGGCTGGCCGGCACCTGGAACTCCACCAGACAGACGTCATCATGGCTGGTGACAATCCGCGCGCCAGTACCCGAAGCCAGCACGCGCTCAATGCGCGTAGAACCCTGTTCCGGCGTATAGCTGCAACGTAACTGCAGATCGATATCGCTGGCGGACACCGGCTGCAGCGTGCGGGCGTGGAGCACTGGAGCGGCCAGACGCGCCAGCTCGCTGGCTTCATCCAGACGCAGCAGCGGCAGCAGACAGGCATCTTTGACCTTACGCGGATCCGCGCTGTACACCCCGGCGACATCACTCCAGATGGTGACGCGAGAGGCGCCCGCCAGCGCACCGATCTGCGTGGCGGAGTAGTCAGACCCGTTACGGCCCAGCAGGACGGTTTCCCCGGCCTGGTTGCGGGAGATAAAGCCGGTCACCACCAGACGCTTATTAGGATGTTGCGCCATCAGCTGTTGCAGCAGTGGATAAGATAATCCTTCATCCACCTGCGGCTGCGCGGCGCGTTCCGCACGCAGGAAAGCGCGCGCGTCCAGCCAGGCCGCTTCCATACCCAGTTGGTTAAGAACCGCCGCCATCAGGCGTGCGGACCAGACTTCACCATGGCCGACCACTTCCGCATAAACCGCTTCGGTAACCCCGCCATCAAGCAGCCCTGCCAGACGCTCAAGGTCATGGATGAAGGCGGCAATTAACGTGTCAGCCGCCGCCGGCTCCACCAGACCGCCAATCAGCTCGGTCTGATAACGGCGAAGCGACTGCTGAACCTGATGCGCAGCAAGGCGATCGCTCTGGCTAAGTTTAAGCCAGCTGATCAGCTGGTTGGTGGTGCTGCCAGCGGCGGAGACAACCATCATGTCGCCCGCCTGCGAATATTCCTTCATGATCCCCGCGACGCGCAGGTAACATTTCGCATCCGCTAAACTACTCCCACCAAATTTGTGCAGCTGACGACCCTTCGCCCCTGCCTGCGCATTCACACTCATGTTTATTCCTCGTTTGCTGCCCGGAAGCCATTTTCCAGGTCGGCAATTAAATCTTCACCATCTTCAATACCGGTTGAAATACGCAGAAGCGTTTCTGAAATTCCGGCGGCGGCACGCGCTTCAGGCGCCATGCCGGCATGCGTCATCGTTGCCGCATGGGAAATCAGGCTTTCAACGCCCCCCAGCGATTCCGCCAGTGTAAACAGCGACAGCCCGCTCAGGAAACGGCGCAGCGTCTGCTCGTCACCGTCCAGCTCGAAGCTTAACATTGCGCCAAAACCTTTTTGCTGACGCGCCGCAATTTCATGCCCCTGGTTTTCCGGCAGCGACGGATGATACAGCTTTTTCACCAGCGGCTGGGTTTTCAGATACTCAACAATCGCCAGGGCATTACGCTGCGCCACTTCCATACGCGGAGACAGCGTCCGCAGACCGCGCAGCAACAAATAGCTGTCGAAGGCGCCGCCGGTGACGCCAATATTATTCGCCCACCATGCCAGTTCGGTGACAGTCGCCGGATCGTTGGCAATCACCACCCCGGCAACCACATCGGAGTGGCCATTCAGGTATTTAGTACAGGAATGCAACACCAGATCGGCACCCAGCGCCAGCGGGTTTTGCAGCGCCGGGCTCAGGAAGGTGTTGTCCACCACGCTCACCGCGCCTGCCTCACGCGCCAGACCACAGATTTTCGCAATATCCACCACCCGCAGCAATGGATTACTTGGGCTTTCGACCAGCACCAGCTTCGGTTTTTCCGCCAACGCCGCCCGCAGCGCCTGCTCATCATTTTGATCGACGAACTGGACGCGATAACAGCCGCGCTTCGCCAGGCTGTCGAACAGACGGTAGCTGCCGCCGTAGCAGTCGTGCGGCGCCACCAGCAGATCGCCCGGCTTAAGGAACACCGTCGTCACCAGCAGGATCGCCGACATACCGGTATTGGTCAGCACCGCGCCGGCGCCACCTTCCAGCTCCGCTAAGGCGCGCTGCACCACATCACGCGTCGGGTTGCCGCGGCGGGAGTAGTCGTGGGCGCGAGGTTCATTAAAGCCGGTAAAGTTATAGGTACTGGAAAGGTGGATCGGCGGGACAACGCAACCGTACTGCTCGTCGTCATTTAAACCGCTACGCACTGCGATGGTGGCCTGTTTACGCGTCATGTTGGGCAGTTCCTGGGCTGAATCGGTGAAAAGTCAGGCACCAGAGTAATCATTGTCACAATAGACGTCAATACATCTGGACATCTAAACTTCTTTGCGTATAGATTGAGCAAAGTGCAAATAGCCGTTAAAATTATATGCATTAGCGCACGTCGGTAGCGGCTTATCTCATGTTAGAAAGCGCGCTCATACGGTAAACTACGCGCAATTATAGCCCGGGCGGAATATTCTGGCCCTTCACTAATAAACAGAGGATTAAGGTATCTCATGGCTGAATGGAGCGGCGAATATATCAGCCCATACGCTGAGCACGGTAAGAAGAGTGAGCAAGTAAAGAAAATTACGGTTTCCATTCCTCTGAAGGTGTTAAAAATCCTCACCGATGAACGCACGCGTCGTCAGGTGAACAACCTGCGTCACGCGACCAACAGCGAGCTGCTGTGCGAAGCGTTCCTGCATGCCTTTACCGGACAACCGTTGCCTAACGATGAAGACCTGCGTAAAGAGCGCAGCGATGAGATCCCGGAAGCGGCGAAAGAGATTATGCGTGAACTGGGGATCGACCCGGATACGTGGGAATACTGAGTTGATAAAAAGGGCGGAAGCAATCTTCCGCCCTTTTTTGTGTCCCGCGCAGGCTGGCGAGAGGCACAAAAAAGCCGCCCTGAGGCGGCTTTTTCTGGCAACTTACTTGCTGCCCGGGATGCTGAAGCGCTTGTTGAAGCGGTCAACACGGCCACCGGTAGCAACATCACGCTGTTTGCCGGTGAAGAACGGGTGGCATTTACCGCACACGTCGAGGTTCAGGTCGTGACCAACGGTGGAACGGATTTTCATGACATTACCGCAAGAACAGGTAGCAGTAATTTCTTCGTATTTTGGGTGAATACCTTTTTTCATGGGAGAACCTCAGTTAAGGCCGCGTCGCTCTTCCAGCCCTAACGCCAGACACCACGCGATATTAATAATTTCCCGTCGTCTTCCACACTGCTGACAGCGCGAAGCGTACGGTAATGGTCAATCTCCAATGCGGTATAAAGTGCATTGAAGGCGGCGAATCATACAGAATTTGACCAGCATATGCAAACTGATCCGCGCCGCCTTATCGTAATGTGTATACTATCCCGCCAGATTTCAAGTCAGGAAGATGACATGCCCGTCGCCCACGTTGCCCTACCCGTTCCGCTACCGCGCACCTTTGACTATCTGCTGCCTGATGGCATGACGGTCAAAGCGGGCTGTCGGGTGCGGGTGCCGTTCGGCAAACAGGAGCGGATCGGCATTGTCGCGGCGGTGAGCGAGCGCAGCGAGCTGCCGCTGGATGAACTCAAACCGGTCGCCGAAGCGCTGGACGACGAGCCGGTCTTCTCTGGCACCGTCTGGCGACTGCTGATGTGGGCGGCTGAGTATTACCATCATCCGATTGGCGATGTGCTGTTCCATGCGCTGCCCATTCTGCTGCGCCAGGGCAAACCCGCCAGCGCGACGCCGCTGTGGTACTGGTTCGCCACCGAGCAGGGGCAGGCTGTCGACCTCAACGGTCTGAAACGCTCCCCAAAGCAGCAGCAGGCGCTGGCGGCGCTGCGCCAGGGAAAGATCTGGCGTCATCAGGTTAGCGAACTGGAATTTAATGAAGCGGCGCTGCAGGCGCTGCGTGGCAAAGGGCTGGCGGAGCTGGCCTGTGAAGCGCCCGTCCTCACCGACTGGCGCAGCACGTATTCGGTTGCCGGCGAGCGCCTGCGTCTGAATACCGAACAGGCCACCGCCGTCGGAGCGATCCACAGCGCTGCCGATCGCTTCTCCGCCTGGCTACTGGCAGGCATCACAGGCTCAGGGAAAACGGAAGTCTACTTGAGCGTGCTGGAGAATGTACTGGCGCAGGGGCGCCAGGCGCTGGTGATGGTGCCGGAGATCGGCCTGACGCCGCAAACTATCGCCCGTTTTCGCCAGCGCTTTAATGCGCCGGTGGAAGTGCTGCACTCCGGACTCAATGACAGCGAACGTCTCTCGGCCTGGCTGAAGGCGAAAAACGGCGAAGCGGCCATTGTGATAGGCACTCGCTCCTCGCTGTTTACGCCGTTTAAAGATCTCGGCGTCATCGTCATCGACGAAGAGCATGACAGCTCCTACAAACAGCAGGAAGGCTGGCGCTACCACGCCCGCGACCTGGCGGTATGGCGCGCTCACAGCGAACAGATCCCGATTATTCTCGGCTCGGCGACGCCGGCGCTGGAGACCCTGCACAACGTCCGCCAGGGCAAATATCGGCAGTTAACCTTAAGCAAACGCGCGGGCAACGCGCGTCCAGCCCAGCAGCACGTGCTCGACCTGAAAGGACAGGTGCTGCAGGCGGGTCTGTCACCCGCGCTGATCAACCGCATGCGCCAGCATCTGCAGGCGGATAACCAGGTGATCCTGTTTCTTAACCGCCGCGGCTTTGCGCCGGCGCTGCTGTGCCACGACTGCGGCTGGATCGCGGAGTGCCCGCGCTGCGACAGATACTATACGTTGCACCAGGCGCAGCACCATCTGCGCTGCCACCATTGCGACAGTCAGCGCCCTGTCCCGCGCCAGTGCCCTTCCTGCGGTTCCACACATCTGGTGCCGGTGGGTATCGGCACCGAGCAACTGGAGCAGTCCCTGACGCCGCTGTTCCCTGGCGTGCCTATCTCGCGTATCGACCGCGATACCACCAGCCGTAAAGGGGCACTTGAGGAACATCTCGCCGCAGTCCACCGCGGCGGCGCGCGCATTTTGATCGGCACCCAAATGCTGGCCAAAGGCCACCACTTTCCGGACGTGACCCTCGTCTCCCTGCTGGACGTCGGCGGGGCGCTATTTTCCGCTGATTTCCGCTCCGCAGAGCGTTTCGCTCAGCTCTATACCCAGGTCTCCGGACGAGCGGGCCGGGCAGGAAAACAGGGCGAAGTGATCCTGCAAACCCACCATCCGGAGCATCCTCTGCTGCAGACCCTGCTGTATAAAGGCTACGACGCCTTTGCCAAGCAGGCGCTGGCCGAACGCCAGACGATGCAGCTACCGCCGTGGACCAGTCACGTGTTGATACGTGCTGAAGACCATAACAACCAGCAGGCGCCGCTGTTTTTACAGCAGTTACGTAATCTCTTGCAGGCCAGCCCGCTGGCCGACGATAAACTGTGGGTGCTCGGTCCGGTTCCGGCGCTGGCGCCGAAGCGCGGCGGCCGCTGGCGCTGGCAAATATTGCTGCAGCACCCTTCGCGGGTGCGCCTGCAGCACATCGTCAGCGGTACGCTGGCGTTAATCAATACGCTACCGGAGGCGAGAAAAGTGAAATGGGTGCTGGATGTCGATCCTATTGAAGGGTAAGGCTTCTCTTGCGAGCCGGATCGAAAAATTCAACAAGCATCACGTTTTTCATGAAAATTCTGTAACTCACTGCCGCGACTATCTGATAAAAATGATGCAGCAGTTAGCGCGCAAGGGAAATGTCAGCGCCATTCAGCGAGGAGAAACCAGGTGAAGCCCAAAAAACAAGTGGTTGCCGCCACCATGAAAGACGTCGCCCTCAAGGCAAACGTTTCCACGGCAACCGTGTCCCGAGCGTTGATGAACCCTGATAAGGTGTCGCAAGCCACCCGTAACCGGGTCGAGCAGGCGGCGCTGGAAGTCGGCTATTTACCGCAGTCGCTCGGGCGAAATATGAAGCGCAACGAATCGCGGACGATCCTCGTGATCGTGCCGGATATCTGCGATCCCTTTTTTAGTGAAGTCATCCGCGGAATTGAAGTCACGGCCGCCGAGCACGGTTATCTGGTGTTAATCGGCGATTGCGCCCACCAGAACCAGAAAGAAAAAACCTTTATTGACCTTATTATCACCAAGCAGATCGACGGCATGGTGCTGCTCAGCTCGCGCCTGCCGTTCGACGCCAGCGTGGAAGAGCAGCGCAATTTGCCGCCGATGGTCATGTCGAACGAATTCGCGCCGGAGCTGGAGTTACCCACCGTCCACATCGATAACCTGACGGCGGCCTTTAACGCGGTGAACTATCTTCATGAGCTGGGACACCAGCGTATTGGCTGTATCGCCGGCCCGGAAGATATGCCGCTGTGCCATTATCGCCTGCAGGGTTATGTGCAGGCGCTGCGCCGCAGCGGTATCACCGTCGATCCGCACTATATCGCTCGCGGCAATTTTACCTTCGAAGCCGGCGCCAATGCGCTGGAGCAGCTGCTGTCACAGCCGGTGCCGCCCACCGCGGTCTTCTGCCATAGTGATGTGATGGCGCTGGGCGCCTTGTCGCTGGCGAAACGCCGCGGCCTGAAGGTGCCGGACGACCTGTCGATTGTCGGCTTCGATAACATCGCGTTGTCTGAATTTTGCGATCCGCCGTTGACTACCGTTTCACAGCCGCGTTTTGATATCGGCCGTGAAGGAATGCTGCTATTACTTGAGCAAATGCAGGGTCATAATGTGAACAGCGGCTCGCGTCTGCTCGATTGCGAACTGATCGTTCGCGGCAGTACGCAAAAAATCAGACGATAACCATCAGGCTTTCGGGCCTGCTCTTCTGGTCAAAGGCCCGCCGCTTAAGTAACATGGCGGGCTGACGAACAAATATAAGACAGCGAAACGATAGTGGCACAACGAGATTATGTACGCCGCAGCCAACCGGCTTCTTCGCGGCGCAAAAAGAGCACTACCCGAAGCTCAAGGAATAAGCAAAGCAGCCTTCCGGCGATTTCACCGGCTATGGTGGCGATCGCGGCGGCGGTGCTGGTGGCCTTTATCGGTGGACTTTATTTCATTACGCACCATAAGAAAGAAGAAGCGGAAGCGATGCAAAATCGCCAGGCCGCCGGTAACGGCTTGCCGCCAAAACCGGAAGAGCGCTGGCGCTATATCAAAGAGCTGGAAAGCCGCCAGCCTGGCGTCCGCGCGCCGACCGAACCGACCGCCGGTGGCGAGGTGATGAAACCGGAACAGCTGACCGACGAGCAGCGCCAGCTGCTCGCCCAGATGCAGGCCGATATGCGCCAGCAGCCGACCCAGCTGACCGAAGTGCCGTGGAACGAACAAACCCCGGCACAGCGCCAGCAGACGTTGCAGCGTCAGCGTTTAGCACAGCAGCAACAGCAGGCGCAACAGCAGCAGTGGGCGCAAACTCAGCCGCAGGCCGTGCAGCAGCCGCCGCGCGTCCAGCAGCCGAAGCCGGTGCAACAGCAACAGCCGAAGCAGACCGCGTCGAACCAGCAGCCGTACCAGGATCTGCTGCAGACGCCGGCGCATACCAATACCACGCAGCCACGTACGCAGGCCACCGCGCCGGTAACCCGCGTGGAGGAAGCGCCGAAAGCCGCCGAGAAGAAAGACGATCGTAGCTGGATGATCCAGTGTGGCTCCTTTAAAGGCGCCGAGCAGGCCGAAACCGTCCGCGCTCAGCTGGCTTTTGAAGGGTTTGCTTCACATATCACCACCAACAACGGCTGGAACCGCGTAGTCATTGGCCCGCTGAAAGGCAAAGAAAGCGCCAACGAGATGATCACCCGTCTGAAGATGGCCGGACACGCGAACTGCATTCGTCTCGCCGCCAGGGGTTGAAACCCTCAAAATCCCCCCCATCTATAATTGCATTCGGCCCCGCGGACAGCGCGGGGCCCCTGTTCCGCTTTTGCAACCAAGGGGTCTGCTCGTGACTACAATTGTAAGTGTTCGCCGTAACGGCCATGTTGTTATTGCCGGTGATGGCCAGGCCACGCTGGGCAACACCGTGATGAAGGGCAACGTGAAGAAAGTGCGTCGTCTGTATAACGACAAAGTGATTGCCGGTTTTGCTGGCGGCACCGCTGACGCCTTCACGCTGTTCGAACTGTTTGAACGTAAACTGGAAATGCACCAGGGCCATCTGGTGAAGGCCGCCGTTGAGCTGGCTAAAGACTGGCGAACCGATCGGATGTTGCGCAAGCTGGAAGCGCTGCTGGCCGTCGCGGACGAAAACGCGTCGCTTATCATCACCGGTAACGGCGACGTGGTACAGCCAGAAAACGATTTGATTGCTATCGGCTCCGGCGGTCCTTACGCCCAGGCCGCGGCCCGCGCGCTGTTGGAAAACACCGATATGGGCGCGCGCGACATCGCCGAGAAAGCGTTGGATATTGCAGGTGATATCTGCATCTATACCAACCATTTCCACACCATCGAAGAATTACCTTCTAAAGCGTAAGGATCTCCCATGTCTGAAATGACCCCACGCGAAATTGTCAGCGAACTGGACAAACACATTATCGGCCAGGACGCCGCCAAGCGTTCTGTTGCTATCGCCCTGCGTAACCGCTGGCGCCGGATGCAGCTTAACGAAGAGCTGCGTCATGAAGTCACGCCGAAAAACATTCTGATGATCGGCCCAACCGGCGTCGGTAAAACCGAGATTGCCCGTCGTCTGGCGAAACTGGCCAACGCGCCGTTTATTAAAGTTGAAGCGACCAAGTTCACTGAAGTGGGCTATGTTGGTAAAGAAGTAGACTCGATCATCCGCGATCTGACCGATGCGGCGATCAAAATGGTTCGCATGCAGTCCATCGATAAGAACCGTTACCGCGCGGAAGAGCTGGCGGAAGAGCGCGTGCTTGACGTGCTGATCCCACCGGCGAAAAACAACTGGGGCCAGGCTGAACAGCCGCAGGAACCCTCTGCTGCGCGCCAGGCGTTCCGCAAGAAACTGCGTGAAGGCCAGCTGGACGATAAAGAGATTGAAATCGATCTCGCTGCGGCGCCGATGGGCGTTGAAATCATGTCCCCTCCGGGCATGGAAGAGATGACCAGCCAGCTGCAGTCCATGTTCCAGAACCTCGGCGGTCAGAAGCAGAAACCGCGTAAGCTGAAAATCAAAGACGCGATGAAGCTGCTGATTGAAGAAGAAGCGGCCAAGCTGGTCAACCCGGAAGAGCTGAAGCAGGAAGCCATCGACGCTGTAGAACAGCACGGTATCGTCTTTATCGACGAAATCGACAAAATCTGTAAGCGCGGCGGCAACTCCTCCGGCCCGGACGTGTCTCGCGAAGGCGTACAGCGCGACCTGCTGCCGCTGGTTGAAGGCTGCACCGTCTCCACCAAGCACGGGATGGTTAAGACCGACCACATTCTGTTTATCGCCTCCGGCGCGTTCCAGGTGGCCAGTCCGTCCGATCTGATCCCTGAGCTGCAGGGGCGTCTGCCGATCCGCGTTGAGCTGAAAGCGCTGACCACCCATGACTTCGAGCGCATCCTGACCGAGCCGAATGCCTCCATCACCGTGCAGTATAAAGCGCTGATGGCGACCGAAGGGGTGAATATCGAATTCACCGAAGACGGTATCAAGCGTATCGCCCAGGCCGCGTGGCAGGTAAACGAAACCACCGAGAACATCGGTGCGCGTCGCCTGCACACCGTGCTGGAGCGTCTGGTGGAAGATATTTCCTATGATGCCAGCGAGATGAACGGCCAGACCGTCATTATCGATGCCGAATATGTGAGTAAACACCTGGATGTTCTGGTGGCAGATGAAGATCTGAGCCGTTTTATCCTATAATCCGGTGCAATGCATTTTCATCACTGTTGATGGGGGCTATAGCCCCCATTTTTATTGGCTAAAATAACTATGACTGATATCAGCCGTTCTCGGGCGTGGCTGGAAAGCCTGCGTCCTAAAACGTTACCGCTGGCGTTTGCCGCGATTATTGTTGGCACCACCCTTGCCTGGCAGCAGGGCCATTTTGATCCCTGGGTTGCTCTGCTGGCGCTGATCACCGCTGGCTTGCTGCAAATTCTTTCTAACCTGGCGAATGACTATGGCGACGCGGTCAAAGGGAGCGATAAACCCGATCGCATCGGGCCGCTGCGCGGCATGCAGAAAGGGGTGATTACCCCCCAGCAGATGAAGCGCGCTCTCATCGTCACCGTCGCGCTGATCTGTCTGTTTGGTCTGGCGCTGCTGTGCGCCGCCTGGCAGAGTGTCGGCGATTTTATCGGCTTCCTTGTGCTGGGTGGCCTGTCCATCGTGGCCGCCATCACCTACACGGTGGGCACCCGCCCCTATGGATATATTGGTCTGGGTGATATCTCAGTACTCGTTTTCTTCGGCTGGCTGAGCGTCCTCGGCAGCTGGTATCTGCAAGCCCATAATGTGGAAGCGGCCATTTTTCTGCCGGCGACAGCCTGCGGTCTGCTGGCGACCGCCGTGCTGAACATCAATAATCTGCGCGATATCGACAGCGACCGGCAGAACGGGAAGAACACCCTCGCCGTGCGCCTGGGCCCGGTCAATGCCCGCCGCTATCATGCCTGCCTGCTGCTCGGCGCCCTGCTGTGTCTGGCGCTATTTAACCTGCTGGCGCTGCATTCAGCCTGGGGCTGGCTGTTTATTCTCGCCACCCCGCTGCTGGTGAAACAGGCGCGCTACGTCCTGCGCGAATCCGATCCGCTGGCGATGCGGCCAATGCTCGAAAAGACGGTTAAAGGGGCCTTACTGACCAACCTGCTGTTTGTCATCGGAATTATTGCCAGTAAGCTGATGGCTTAACTGACAAATATCAATTAACAATTGATGATTTTGCCAACAATGGGATTCGCGGGATATACTAAAAACTCTCGCAGCAACTGAACGTTAAGCCTATGAAATACGATACTTCCGAGCTTTGTGACATCTACCAGGAAGATGTCAACGTCGTGGAACCGCTGTTCTCTAACTTTGGAGGACGGTCGTCGTTTGGTGGACAAATCATTACGGTAAAATGTTTCGAGGATAACGGGTTGCTCTATGATCTGCTCGAGCAGAACGGCCGTGGTCATATTCTCCTGATCGACGGCGGCGGCTCAGTACGACGCGCGTTAATTGACGCCGACCTGGCGCGTCTGGCCGTACAGAATGAATGGGAAGGGTTAGTGGTCTATGGCGCGGTGCGCCAGGTTGACGATCTTGAGGAACTGGACATCGGCATCCAGGCGCTGGCGGCTATTCCGGTCGGCGCGGCTGGCGAAGGCATCGGCGAAAGCGACGTGCGCGTCAATTTCGGCGGGGTGACCTTCTTCTCCGGCGACCATCTGTATGCCGATAACACCGGGATGATCCTGTCGGAAGACCCGCTGGATATCGAATAAACCCTCCGCCATAAAAAAGGCCTTCTCCATGAGAAGGCCTTTTGTTTATCCGACGCGCAACTTAGTACAGTTTCTTCGCGCAATCCAGCCAGTCGTTCTTGAACGGACGCTTCATGTTCTCGATGGCATCGATGATGTCGTGGTGCACCAGCTTCTCGTTCTGGATGCCGACGCAACGGCCGCCATGGCCTTGCAGCAGCAGCTCAATTGCATAGGCGCCCATGCGGGAAGCCAGGATGCGGTCGTAAGGAACCGGGGAACCGCCGCGTTGAATGTGGCCGAGGACGGTGGCGCGAGTTTCACGCCCGGTTTCTTTCTCGATGTAGCTTGCCAGCTCGTCAACGTCGCACATGTGCTCGGTGATCGCCACGATAGCGTGTTTCTTACCTTTCGCGATACCGGCTTTGATTTCGGCCACCAGATCGTCACGGGTGTATTCCACTTCCGGCACCATGATGAACTCACAGCCGCCGGCAATCGCCGCCGCCAGGGTCAGGTCGCCGCAGTAACGGCCCATCACTTCCACCACGGAGATGCGCTGGTGTGAAGAAGAGGTGTCGCGCAGACGGTCAATCGCTTCCACCACGGTGCTCAGGGCGGTGAAAAAGCCGATGGTGTAGTCAGTGCCTTTGATATCGTTGTCGATGGTGCCCGGCAGACCGATGCACGGGAAGCCCATCTCGGTCAGGCGCATTGCCCCCATATAGGATCCGTCACCACCGATAACCACCAGCGCATCCAGGCCGCGCTTCTTCATGTTTTCGATAGCCACAGCGCGAATGTGTTCTTCGCGGAATTCCGGGAAGCGAGCGGAGCCCAGGAAGGTGCCGCCGCGGTTGATCATGTCGGAAACGCTGTAACGGTCGAGCTGAACCATACGGTCTTCATACAATCCGAGGTAACCGTCATAGATTCCAAAAACTTCCAGACCTTCCGTTAATGCCGCGCGCACCACGCCACGAATTGCTGCGTTCATGCCCGGCGCATCACCGCCACTTGTCAACACACCGATTTTCTTAATCA